>Ga0126342_10004662_pt1 | contig 23547 bp, 24 predicted proteins | sample Cyp1metagenome_FD_92528 | JGI IMG/M metagenome (GOLD analysis project Ga0126342, IMG submission 92528) | Coral microbial communities from Lord Howe Island, Old Settlement Bay, Australia - Cyphastrea 1 metagenome | ecosystem: Host-associated > Invertebrates > Cnidaria > Coral ...
CTGCTGCTGCTGCTGCTGCTGCTGCTGCTGGTGCTGGTGCTGGTGCTGGTGCTGTTGCTGTTGCTGGTGCTGGTGCTGTTGCTGTTGCTGTTGCTGTTGCTGTTGCTGTTGCTGCTGCTGCTGCTGGTGCTGCTGGTGCTGCTGGTGCTGCTGGTGCTGCTGCTGCTGGTGCTGTTGCTGTTGCTGTTGCTGTTGCTGCTGCTGCTGTTGCTGTTGCTGTTGCTGTTGCTGGTGCTGGTGCTGTCGCTGTTGCTGTTGCTGTTGCTGGTGTTGTTGCTGTTGCTGTTGCTGTTGCTGTTGCTGTTGCTGTTGCTGTTGCTGGTGTTGTTGTTGTTGTTGTTGCTGTTGCTGTTGCTGTTGCTGTTGCTGTTGTTGTTGTTGTTGTTGTTGTTGTTGTTGTTTTTGTTTTTGTTTCTTCTCGCTCCTCAGATTAGGTAATTTGCACGCCTGTCGCCTTCCTGCAATCGAGACGCAATTCTTTTAGTGCGGACAGCTCTTTTTCAACATCAAAGGAGCCGAGAATCATTGTTGAAGGCTCGCGCGTGGTGAAAGTTTTGCAAATTCTTAGTAATTTCCCAATAGCGCCTCCAGAGACAGCTCTGCAAGCAGCGAATCCAAAACAGAACAGCCGTCCAAAACAGAGGCAGCACGGGCTGAAAAGCACATGCGCCAACACATGCAGGAAGGGATTTGTTGCTGCGCAGCCCTAGAAAAAATAGGTCAAAACGTTAGATAAAAGGCTGGCAGGCACCAAGGCCAAAGAGCCAATAGCTCAGCTGGTAGAGTGTCAGCCCAGCAAGCAGGAGGTTGGGAGATCGAGCCATAGAATATATCTTGCACTATGTGGAACATACATGGTTTCAGTTTCAGCTTTCCTTGAATTTTCTTTATCTGCGGTACATGAGTTGGACGTTCATTTTTCAAGCCCCCACCCGAAGATGGAAAAAGGATTATCAGCGAGCAAAAACAACTTTTTCAAGCCCCTACCCCCCAAGGCACCAGGTCTGGAGAAAGATGGGAAAAACGATTTGCGGCAAGCGAAAATCACTCTTTTTCAAACCCCCTGCTCCCCCAAGGCACCGGCTCACAAGGAAGATGGAAAAACGATTTTCGGCAAGCGAAAATCACTGTTTCAAGCCTCCTACCCTCCCAAGGCACCAGCTCTGCAAAAAGATGGAAAAAAACGATTGTCGGCAAGCGAAAATCACTTTTTCAATCCCTACCCCTTCCAAGGCACCAGCTCTGAAGAAGAGAAAAAACGATTTTCGGCAAACAAAAATCACCTTTTCAATCCCCCTACGCCCCCCAAGGCACCAGCTCTGGAGGAAGATGGAAAAAACAAGATGCAGCCCACGAACCCGAATGCAGTCACGTAGAACACTTTTGTGAAACGAGTAATTGGACAGTTTTGTACATGTTCCCCTGCTACCATACCAGTGCACTGCAGATTGTGGGATGCGGTAGAGGGTGGGATGCAAAGTGTGGAGTGTGGAGTGTAAAGTGTAGTGTGTGGAGTGTAAAGTTTAAACTGTGGAGTGTAAAGTATAGAGTATAGAGTGTAAAGTGTAAAGTGTAGAGTGTGGAGTGTAGAGTGTAAAGTGTAGAGTGTGGAGCGTGGAGTGTAAAGCGTGGAGTGTGGATTGTAAAGTGTAGAGTGTAGAGTGTGGAGTGTGGAGTATGAAGTATAGAGTGTGGAGTGTAGAGTGTAGAGTGTGGAGTAGTGTGGAGTGTGGAGTGTAGAGTATGAAGTGTGAAGTGTGAAGTGTGAACGCGACACGACTGAAGTGCTGCGGCTGCCACACAACATGACACTGGATGTCTCCAAAGTGCTGTGACTGCCACGAAAAATGCAACGCATCTTCTGAAAACGTTGCAAAAGTATTGCGCCTGCCACACAAAACGACTTTGGACACGTTAGGAAACATGCTGAAACGTCACAAAGTGCCACGCCTGCCACTCGAAACGAAGCTGCGACGTCTGAAATTTCCAAAAGTGACCACGTTGCAGAACTCGCCATAGGCTCGGCCACATGGGCCTCACGCAAACGGTTGCGGACGGTTGCGAACGGCTGCGCGACGTCGAGCAAACACACCCTCAACCCCCAGACCCCCAGTGAAACAGGAACCCTTGCTGCACATTCGGGAAAACGATTTTTGGCAAGCGAGCATCACTTTTTCAAGCTCCCTGCCCCCCCAAGGCACCAGCTCAGGAGGAAGATGGAAAAACGATTTTCGGCAAGCGAAAATCACTGTTTCAAGCCTCCTACCCCCCCAAGGCACCAGCTCTGCAAAAAGATGGAAAAAAACGATTGTCGGCAAGCGAAAATCACTTTTTCAATCCCTACCCCTTCCAAGGCACCAGCTCTGGAAGAAGAGAAAAAAACGATTTTCTGTAAACAAAAATCACCTTTTCCAGGGTGTGGCCTTTCCAAGCACCAACTTTGCAGATACACCCAGAAGAATGACTTTCAGCAAGCCAAAATCACCTTTTCAAATCTTGGCCCCTTCTAACCACCAGCTCTGGAAGAACAAGCACCAGACGATTTTTCGGATCCAAAAGTCATTTTCCCACTCAATTTTCATCCCCATAATCGATTTTTTCAAGCCAAAAGCAAGTAAATCAGGCCATATATGTTGGGCACATATGTAAATATGATTTGTTTTTTCTTCCTCATCGTTTTGCCTGAAAATCAAACTAAAGGACATATCAATACTAAATGCCAATGCCCCCCCCTTTTTACACAACCTCAGCTCGGTTCTTTGAGGCCCCTCTAGCCATCGGCTTCTCTTGTACAATGGCTGAGTGGTCAATCCGATCAACAAGTGAGCAAAGAGATGCAGTGAAGTTTGCATCGCTTGCGATGACAAATATTGAAAAAGAGACTGTGACAATTTAAGTAGGCGTTGGAATTGTACATAATTTTAAGATAGCTCATTTATACATGATTTACATTGATTTAGCCATTCAACAATATTAAACCTGGTGATGTTCAATAGTTATTGTATGTTGTTGTCAATCACCCGAGGGCCATCACTAAGTGCCAAACCTTTGGCCTTGACTCTGGACCACCTGTGCCATTAGGCCAGAACTCCCCAGTCAGTCGGTTGGTTAATGGGATGATTCATTACAGATCATTAAAGAGGGTATACCAACCACATTACATCATCTACGAATTCCATGTCTGTTAGTTCTGCGAGGGTGCCCCAAACAAGCGCAACGAGCCAAGCTCTGCCTCGTTCGCGTGCTTCTCTGGCAGTGAGAGGTGCAGAGAAGGGCGTCGTGCCTTGGTACCGTTTTGTGGATTTGGAAAGCGCAGCTTTCTGGGGACCATTTTGTCTTGGAACCATGGATGAACTGATTGAATTTCTTTGGGGATGAAGGGTGGTAGAGCTTCCTACAATCTGATTTGAATGTCTTGGATTTCAAATAAAAAAGGCAACGCTGCAAAAGACTCACCGCATCTCACATCGAAATATACTACCCGTCGCCCAAAGCAACCGACCTTGCCGCGCAAGCCTAGGACCACATGCGTTTCTGTATAGGAAGAAACTCCTCTCCCTTCCAAGTCGTACAATACAAACTCCCACAATCTTTGACGAGCATGTTTTATTTTGAAGTCGCGGATTCCCCGTTTGGAGAAAAAGTAAAATAACTACGAGTTCATCATAGGTTCATAGCAATCATGAAGGCCACGTTATCATCGGTTCTTCCTGCATGGTCCGGAGTAGGGAGAACTGTCGAGATGAAGCTCAACTTCAAGAATGTGGGCCAGAATCCCTGGTTCATCATTCATGGTGCCCTCTATCCAAATGGCACATGAACATACATGAGCTAATTACAAAGGGAAATGTCCCCACCAGCGATGCAGCCGTCTGTTTAACTCCACTCACTTCCTGGCCTTGCAGCGAGTGATTCCGAAGTCATTGGCGGTTCACCGGAAATGGAGTGGCTGTGAAGCTGGGGGTGACTTTGTGATTTGGTTTTCAATCGGCTGAAGGATCTTTGTTGATACTGTTCTGCTGGCATTTCTGATTGTTATTGATGGTTCATGTCATGTCTGATAAAAGAATGCAACGACTATAAACTTCTAAACCGTCGTTGGCCTGGTTTTGGCCGGTTTAGGGGCTGTTTTGATCGAACTGTGCTGTTCAAAGAAACTGGTGAGCTTTGTGGCAAAGCAACAGTCTCAGCACCGGTCAGCAAATGGTAGCACAAAACATCACACAACAGCGTTTTCAACAGCAAACTTGGATACTTCCACAACCCCCACATGCTGAAATCTGCTTCACTCATGACCTGCACAAGACTATCAAGATTTCAAGAGATACAATACCATACAATATCAATCAATATCATACAATTTCTATCAATATCCCACACCAGCGTTGTAGCTCAAATTAAGTAATTATCAATGGTTTGTTGAAAAATCGTTGGAAAGGAATGGGATGATTCGCTCATCCTCTAAGAAATCGCTGGCAAACTCTCGTCTCTTGAGGGCTCACTCACGAGTTTCTTTGATGGTCTTTGTACAGGTTGATCCGGGTTTGGCAAGGAAGTTCCACCATCATGGAATCCAGTCAATCGAACGAAAGACAATTGATCTATATTGATCAGGCAAGTCTGACTTCTGCATTTGCCAAACCCAAGAAGTGAGCTTGTGTCAAACCTCAAGTGTGGTTGGCTCTTCGCCACACCGACGTCTGCTGACAAATCCGCTGAATGTTTGCTTTGGTCAGGTTGGGCATTATAATCATCCAGGTAGGAGCTAAAATAAGGCAATTACTCCAAAATCGAATGTGCTGTCATTTGATTATAATCATGCTCCAAAAATGGCGGCTTGAAGGGTTCAATTTCCCATTTTCATGTGTGAAACCTCTTTTTGGTAGCTGCTCACAGGAAGCTCAAACCTTCAGAACTCCGGAGCCTTCGAACTCGTACTTGTCCTTGACAAGTGGGGGCAGCGTCACTTTTTACAATACGTACAACATTTGAAAGAGAGGGAACGACCACTATTCTGGTAATTGCGCGTATGTTAGCAATTAAGTACAACTTCGCATGTACATATATAAACAATTATGTGATCCCCTTGCTCATTTCGGGTGATGGTGCAAGCAGGTGATTTTGTAGGAAAAAAGGGGTCTACAAATCTACAGAATACAAGTCCATCCAGGAGAGAGCCCCCCAAACGCACTACAAAATGGAAGTCTATGGAACCAAAAATGGCTGCCCACTACAAAATACAAAACAAGAATCATTAAGAACTACCAAATAAGCTTTCTACAAAATAGATTCAAAAAAGTTGCCAAAACAGGCTTTGTGGGACATGCTCAATCCTGTATTGGGCGTTCGTTTTTGCGCATGTTTGTCGGGGTCCTTGGTTGTGACTCTACGTGACTCCAAGCCCCACTGCGCTCTGCAGCATGTTTTCTCCACTCATGCACGCCGGGATCTTTCATGCCTGCTGGCAGTTTTGCCAGGTTCGCCAGGAGAAAAAAAGTCAAGGCCGAGACGCACCCAGATTCATGCACCACCACGCACAGCCCTCGCGAGCGTGTCTCTCGGAACGGCTTCAACTTGCATTCCGACTGCACCATGCTGAGGATATGCTGCGTGCCCACCGGCGTTGTTGGCTCGGGGGCTTTCGCTGCTTTCTCGTTGTGGTTCTGGGGGCTGGTCCCAGATTCCCAAGACCGAGCGCTCTCCGTTCGTCGAAAATCGCTTGGGGCAGGCGGGGCGGGCGCCACATCGCTATGCAACGCGCGAGAAGCTGTGGCAATCAATACACACAGCACCAGACACACACGCATACAAGTTTTCAAATGTGTTCCTTGCACTTTGCTTGTTCGAGTTGGTATGTCTATGTCGTTGCTGCTTCATTACGTCTAGTTCCATACTAATAGCTTGCACACAGGTCAATTGCCAACGACAACATGAACTGTATGGATGCAGTCTTGAAATGGCTTCAGGGGTCATGCCTGAGTCCCACTGACACTGGTGCACGGTACGTCTTTCACTCCCAAGAAAACCTGAATCTTTCGTTTCCATGGGAAAGAAACCAGCTCTGGTTCGGATTTGCAGCCACATTGTAATCAATGACCTGCGGCTCCTCCTCACAGAATGTACGGACAAGGCCCCAAGGGATGTCCACAGTGGAATGATAGAATTTCATCACATGACGCACACACACAATCTGGATAAATATGCATGACAACTTGCGCGTTGAAGCTTTCACCCAAAGCTGCAGCTGGTCGCAGGGCTGCTGGCAAGGCTGTAACATTGAGCCCTCTATCGCTGAATGCTACCTGGATTGCCTGCTGGGTTGCCTCGTTCACCCAAAGAGACGCCATCCAGCGTCACATCCGTGTAAACATACGTGTTGTGATACACCATGATGTATGTAGTTCCTTGCTTCTGGCAGCACAAATCCACATGGAGTTCGGCAAGCTGCTGCGGATAGGAGCTATAAGACACACGCTGTGAGATGGAAAATGCTGCTGTTGCAAAACCGATTCGCTAGCCGCTAGCAGCACGCACAAGCACCCACAGGCACACAAACGATCCCATAGCTTTCTTGTAAAGCTCCGCGCCATTCACTGCACATGTTGCGGCGCCTCGGAATGGCCAACACAGCTGTACGGATTGCAAGACTGTGTGTCCGACCCAAAGCAGATGCAGGGTTCTCCTTGGACAAGCCCGGAGAGGGAGGGGTGAGACTTTCGGAGTCTTGGGGGGCGGTGGTGGCGGACAATCTTCGAGCTGGCAGCCAGTCTCACCGTTCACGACGTGCCTCATGTCAGTCTTTCAGCTGCCTTCCGCACTCCGCTCCCAAACATGCTCTGCAACCATGTCGAAGCAGAGCAGAGGGTACCGGAACAGGACCGGTGCAACTGTCAGTCTTTTAGTAGTTCGAACAGCACGAGTTTGAGGAGAAGGGAGGGACCGTAGCAGCCTATCATGGATGAAGACATGTCCTGTTACCATGAAGTATCATACATAGCAATCACATAGCAATAACATCCCATAGCAACACGCAATTCTCAAAAACACTGCTTTTGAGAACGCCCGAAACCGCCCTCAAGCCGAACCTCAAGCCGATTATACATATATAGTTACATGCACAGAATATTATAGACATATATCATGCAGTGTATCTTGGAATAGGGCAGACTCCAAAGTTCAGTAATACATGTCTGCATGTAGCAAACTCCGTCCATGCTCAACATCAAACTCCGTCCTTGTCGGCACTCCGTATCAAGCCTCAGCCAAAATGGATTAAAATTCTTAAGACTAGCGTATTTGTGACATACTTTTGGGTATTCGGTAAACCCAAAAATGAACAGAACGCCCCTCATGGGGAAGTGATTTTTCCAATTAAAAATTGGCAATCTACAATCTACATGTATTTGTTTACGTATTGTCATGTATTTACAGGTTTTTGTGGTGAAATGGGGTCTGAAACCTAGGTTTTGGAGCAAAAAGATGCAAAACGTATATTTCACCTCATCAATATGCTACTATAAATCACTGGTATCTACAGACTTTTGTGACAGAATTCAACTTTCCTTTGAGGCTTGCAAAGAACTACAAGAAGTTGCAAAAACACATAACAGAAAAAACCTTCCGCACCACGAGCGTAAGAATGGATGGATTTTGCATGTTGGAATAGAATACTATACAATATCAATAGGTGGCTAATTAGTGTGATAGAGGTGGCTTCTTCATGAACTTGCTGAACTGGTGTCCTCTAAACGCATGTTGTGCCATTTGCAACTGCGAAAGTTCAATGAAGATAAAGGTGTAGGTGTGCACAGGGATATATGCAAGGACATCCAACAGTTCAAATAAGAAGGATGGTGGGAATGTTGCAACTCAAGAAGTTGGGTTACATTTCCTGTTGTCATTAAATTCATTTAAATTCTATTAATCTTAGCTTGCAGAGTCTTGTTGGCAGACTAATGGTAATAATTGGCTTGAAGAGAGATATATTCATTACTAGTACCGAATTGGATTGGCTTTTGGAATCCAAATGACCAAATGTACATCATCTAGCCATATCTAGCCTGTCTCTGGAGGCAGTTGCAACTGCCATTCCTCAAACAAGTCACTATCAATAGATGAAGTATATAAAGATATATAAAGGCAATGGCACATTTGGTGAAAATCGAGCTTTGTTTCTTGCTCGTTTTTGTTGGTGCCTCTCATTGTTTTGTGAGGTCAGAGTCACCAAACTTGCACAAGCATCCTAAAAGGCAAAACAAAACAAACCACAGGCACCAGAAAAATGGCAAAACAATCAGGAACTATCGGTCCACTCCTGTAGCTAAACTTGTTTTGTGCCTATGCAGGTTTTGTGCATATAGTGGTTTGTTTTCTTGTTTCTTTTAGTGCCTGCGAATTGTTGTACATCTCATCACAAGATAATGATGAAAAAGTGGTGTTTCAGTAGGGTTTAGGACCCTCTAAGTCTCTAAGTGTGGAACATATCGGCATTTTCCGTGTTTTGTGATCATTGTTTATTGAGAATTCACCCCCGTACCGTGTGCTCTCAAAAGAGACCCACTTTACACAATTCGCGAACTTCGTACTATTTGGACCTATTTGGATAGACAATGATAGGCAAACAAAACACCAAACACAAACATCAAAAAGGGGTGTATCGTTGGAGTCATCCTAGCTGTCCCAAATCCAAATGATCCAAATGATCCCATCCACAATAGCCATGAGTAGGGCATGGCTTGCTACTTTGCTCCTCAACGGGACCACAAACTTGCTATCTCTTCAATTTTTTGGTGAGATATCAATGACAGTTACGAGAAAAAAATCAAGACAATCACTTCAAAATGGGATCATCAATACTGTAATACTGTACAATGTATCATCATTTCATCATTGGTCCCTAAAAAAATGACCATGACAGGGGGGTTCAATATGGTTCAATCCACCACTTTCAGCACCTTGGCATCCGGACCGGAGCGCCCGTTCAAGCCTCAGGGGGCTTAAGGCAAGCGGCAACGCTGTTGGCCAAACATCTTGCTTCGTCCCTGAAAGTGGATATGCTTTCGGATCTTTTGGTGATGATTAGTGAATCTCCCTTCAAAAAAAAAAACATCATCCAAAGTCCGCAGTATAGTCAGAGTCAATTTGGATTCAAGTTGCCTGGTTTCAGGGTTTCAGGCGGTTGGTTGGCATAATTTTCCTACCAATTTTAGGAGGAAATGTGCTTCCGGTACCCAAAGTTTCTGAGATGGTCGCCTCATTACCATGTCGTTGCGGCTCGCCCTGGTCACCAGGGTGGTCAAAGAGCACAGAAACACCTGGGGTGTCTGAAAATAGGGAATTGAACTAATTGAACCCCTAAAAACTTGCAATTTCATGCAATTTGTATGTGTTTTTTTGTTTTTTTAATATGATGATAAACCCATTGGATTTTGGATACCACAATGGGAACACGTACAATTACGTACAATCAACATGCGTCGAAGGATTCGATAAAGACTGTTCCAAGCTCTTCTAGTTGCTTGGAATCCTCTATTGCATTTAGGTGATTAATGGGTATAAGATTATAAGCATGGTGATCACCTCCACAAGTTGGGACATGGGGCCCCTCTGGCTTTGGTATAATATGCACTTATTTCTCCACGCTGGTAGTTAAACATAGCTGGTAGTTATCCCCCATAAGTGGAGGTTTATAGCTGGGTAAAACATCAAACTTTTCTGGGGGACCTTCCAGCCATGGAGCTGATGACACCGGCCGGACCGTGATTTCTCGCTCTCGGGCGCTGCAATAGCAGTCTTGAGGTTGCGAAGGACTGCCTTGGGAACAAACGCTAAGGGAGAACAAGTGCTCTGCATCATGGATGATTCATTTTTCAGCGCATTTCTCCATGAAGTTGCACTTGACTCCTATCTTAGGCTCTTGTGAACGCAACCCATATCACCGAGATGTGAAACAGGATGACATAAACCATACTTGGTAGTACTGGTAGTGATCCAAATTACTAGGTTCCTCATTGGTGGATCTTGGTGGTGGTTACGTATCACTATCGGGGGAGAGTTTTCATTTCATTTTTGGGCAAAAACAATTGAATAGCCACACGCATTTCTATGATTTTATGGCTATACCATGGTATACCGCATGTTTTAAACCACGCCATGTGTCATTTATGGCTGCTCACAGTCCCCGGGCAGCCCTCTTCATCGCCTCGTAACCGCCCTCCGACCCGCCCGCGCAGGCAGCGATACAGCGGCGCAAGAGCAATGGACCAAAATCGGCCTCAAGGAATGCTGGAGATCGGGCCATATGTTGTTGGTTACCCTCTGGTTATGACTAACATAGCCATGGAAAATCACCATGCTATTATAGTCGCGACTATAATAGGTAAACCATCTATTTCTATGGGCCATCTATACCATGGCTATGTAACAAATAACCAGAGGGTATCATAATATGTATACTGCTTGGTGGTATACCTACCACCTTGAAAAATATGAACGTCAATGGGAAGGATGACAACCCATATATTATGGAAAATAACAAATGTTCCAAACCACCAACCAGTATATACATACATATATATATATATGATATACCAACAACATATCACATGATTAATATTACATCTCCTTCATGGTTAATATGCTATTATCACTACACATCGTAGTTTAAAACTATACTATTGTTGCATATTGTTGTAATTTTCTGTGATGTTCATTCGTATTGGCTTGTGATAGGTGAAGCTATCACTATTGGAATTGCTGTTGCCGTCGTATTCTGATTTGTATTATATTGTCAGATATTATCAATGTTTGTCATGAATACAACCCATCGAAAACTCACAAAGATGGATGTTTGAAGGGATTGCATTTCAGAGTCACAGATGGATTTGTCTGAAAATCGGGGGCCCTAAAGTCATCCAATATCTAGTGGTTGATCATCATTTCCCCATTCACATTGCCCCAAAATTGGGTGGTAATATCTCATTTCCAGACACTCCTATGTTGTTCATTGAATCATTTAAACACATTAAAAACCCATTAGAACCCCACTTCTAGATCCCCATTTTTCCTAGTTAAATCCCAATTTATGATGTATTCAACATTTTAAGGAACCTCCAAGCAGGCGACAGGTGGTCCTGGTCCCTTGGGCACCCACCTCTGTCTCCTTTGCTCGCGCACGTCGAGCTCGCCCTGCAGTGGGCTGTTGGCTTTGTCTGAAATGCGGGAAAAACCACGGGGATATATTGCCATGTTAATATATTTTAATAACATTTAAACTCTTTACATATATATATATATATATATGTGTTAATAATTTTCACCGGGAGGATATGGGAAGATCATGATAATTCATGATAATGAATTTGGGATTTGGGGGGTTCAATATGGTTCGATATTTATGGATCAACGTATCCAACTGCCGGCTTGTTGTTTCTGTTTTTGTTGAATCGATAAAGACAAACAAACCATGAATCACCCTGCTACATCGAAAGAATTAGGAAATAGACTCTCTGTGTCTCTGTGTGCTCGCTCTTTCAATCTATATATATCTCTCTCTCTCTCGCTCTCTCCAGCCTCGCAAATGTAGCCAAGTGTACAGTTGTAGCCTACAGTAGCACACTGCCAGAGTTTCACACAGCATTCTACAGCATGCTACAGCATACTGTTGTAAGGCAAGCTCAACATACATCATATAATCAAATATATAATGATATTGTATATTTCCGAAATGGGGGGTACCCCAATCGCTGGATGGTTTATCATGGAAATTCCTACCAAAATGGATGATTTGGGCGTACCACCAGTTCAGGAAACCTCTATATATCGAATCATGAAAACCCGTCACAGCATATCTCTAAGGCTCCCTACCGAACCAATCCCGAGGGACCTTTCGGTGAACGCCGCAGCACCATGGGACGCAGGTGCAAAGTGAATTCAGGCGCTAAGGGGCCCGGGACAACCACCCAACATATATCATTTAGTCTCAGTCAAAATCCTTGACAGATGGTGGGCCCAAACAAATTTAGGATAAATGATAGAAAAATGATGATAACTGATATCATACATGATGCAATAAATGATGATGTTGATGCGTTCTGAACAGTTCTCTGGAAGTGAGTCAGATGCCTGAGACAAATGACAATATATGAGTCTGATTCTTGCGGTGACTGCGAGATCTTACTTCAGCCTGCTTCTAGAAATGCACGCGAGACGTCGCAAAGCACTCGCAAAAGCACTGTGACATGCGATGGCATCGGCGGAAATGCTGACTGGAATATGATTCAGTATGATCGAGTAAGCCTATGTGCAGTCAACGAAGAATTCGAAGTGATGGTCGCTACGTGGGATCCCCATCGCAACGGTAGAATGCTGCGCTCAGCTTGCTGCAATTTCCGCTCCTTCTTGCGAATATGTGCGAATGAGTGGCGGATGGCCACTGGTTTCTCCAACCACGCAGGTTTCTCAGCAGCGAAGAAAGAGCTACTTAGACGAGTCGTCAGGTCTGCTAGTTGGCACTATTTTATTGGAAGAAAAGCATATGATTGCTGTCGATCAGTCAGTTCAATAGCATATCATGCAACATGTATATGATGTATATATATATATATATATATATATTATATATATATATGTGTAGACACGCATATTTTGCGCATGATTTCCATCCCCAAGCAAACAATAAGATAAACAATAGAGCACAAGACTTCTTGAACTATCTAGAACTCCTGATCTTAAGAGCACCTCACTTGCAGACAACTTCGCCGCACCAACCTAGGGATCCTAAGGCCTAAAAGAAAGTGGATGAAAGCCCGATCTTTGTTTCGATCCAGCTACCTCACTCCCCTTGTGCACCCCCAAAAAAAACGACCAGCAACCTACATCAACTACTACTACACGCTGGACCATTAGGATCCATTTTGGCATTCTGATATTTTTATATTTCTATATATTTTTCATGTTTGATACAGTACTCAAAACTACTGGAAGTCAATGAGCACTGCAACACTACCCCCATTTTCAGGGCTTTGAGGGGTGTAGAGACGATCCACAACCCTTTTCGATGTGACACTCTCACATCCCAATGGGTGTTGCCCTTGACATCTGGTGGCGAGTTTGCCTCCTGACCTGACCAGTGACTTGAGCGCAGCTGACATACACGTTTGCATCACTGACATGTTGACAGCGACTTGATGAAGGAGAACGCAAGATATCTTCCCAGCTTACAGAAATAATGTGAAACGATAAACAAAAATGAAACTCTGACTTGAAAAGATCTGGCCTCCAGAGAGTTTCAAGCTCATGTTGCCACAGGAAGCACGAGCCTGAAGCAAAAAATAAACGACAACACTGGGGTGGCATGGCCAAACATGCAGCCGCATGACGGTGATGCTCGTTGGCATTCGCCACAAAGGTCTTGGTTAGTTAGTTGGGATTCTAATCTTGTCCTAAGTAGCAAGATAGAATTCGAAATATTGGAAATATGCAGGCTATTGATCTGTAGATATGGGGACACTTCAAACATGCTAATCAAACAGCATCATCATGAAATATGCAAAGGCATGCAAAGGCTATATACCGAAGCCACCCTTTGAATGCCTTGTCCTCTGAAACTGCCTGCCACACTGATGCATTTCCTGAGGTCACTACTTGCCACCATACCATTTGCTTCTGGCATAGTAGTAGAAGAAGTCGGCATACAGCACCTTAGGAATCAACATCGGAGAGTCAACTTCAATTAATTCTTCCATAAAGTTGGATATGATTGGCATCTATTGCACTTAAAACCCGCATTTCATCCATTTCATCCCACCTAGTTACCCAGCTCGTTCCCACCACGCCCTGCAGCTGGGATGCTGTTTGTACCAAACCGCCGACCCAGCCGACCCAATTGACGTAGTCGTCCGCCTCGCGGCTGGGGTCCCAGGGGTCCCAGGGGTGTCCCAGCGGTGGCAGACTGAGGTCCCCTGCGAAGTATCGGTAGATCCAATTCAGGATGTACAGCGCTCTGTACCTGACACCAACAGAATAAGACCATGTATATATATATAATACCTTGATGCGGAATATATATATATACTGTATCTATTTTTCTTTATGTGAATATATAAAGACTGCCTTCTTCATAGTTTGAGTCTACAGTCCGCCCTTGAACAGGTTTATCAGTCGTTTATTAAATGGATTCATTTCGCTGAATAATTAAGGTGAATTATATGAAGGCCCACTTGGATGTTCATCCCACTTAGAAACTTGCTGATAATCACGAAAAGAACTAGTTAAAACATGTTAAAACATGTTAAACTCTGGTTGCTCATGCCTTCACCCCGCAACTGGCTTGCCACCCCGGCTTATCAACCACTGGGATATCCATGGATATCCCCTTGACACAGGACCACCTGCCAAAGCTTCACTTATACCTTCACAAGGCCGGCGAACGCTCCCATGGTCGCCACAAACTGGGAGGTCAAGTTCTCGACCTCTCTCATCTGCTGCAGCAGGACCAGTTGGGGCACAATTGCCACACTCTCCAACCAAATGGAGGTGGTCCAAAGTACCTCCACATGCAGAGATGCCAACGGTTGCAGCTGAATGTGGCCTTGAAAGCTTGAAAAGACTGGAAGTTCTGCTACAAGCGAAGGCTCAGCTGTGTCTCATGCACGATTTTTCCCATGTGGGATCTTTTGTGAAGCAATCCCAGATGTTCGAATGTTTGCTGACCAGATCGGTCTGTGATGAAGCTACGGGATACTACGCCTTTGTAGGGACTAAACTGGGTACCCAGTTGATCATCAGCGGCCAATGCGACGAACCATTCATGTGGATCCTCACCACAGTCCATGGCACCTCAGCTATAGAGTATTCCTCCGTACAAAGGATGCCCAGCAAGAAGCAAGGCCCGAGTAAGTAGATCTCGTACTGAAATTTGTCGGTACTCCTACAGGGGTCAACCAACATCCTCCCACCGGTCCCATGTCAACCTTGTGCTCTATCCAGTGACCAGGAGCGAAATGGCTGTGTCTGAAAATGGTGGGACTCAATTTATGACAATTGATGGCCCTGTAAATGGAGAAAATATGAGAAATATGGGAACATGATGACTAACCATTGGATTTTGGGTTTATTTACCCATTGTTAGACAGTCCCAAATCATGATACGGTTGTAGGTTTTAAATAGTCTCAACATGTCTCATCACTGTCTGCGCAATCATCATCCCGCTTTCCATGGAAACGTTGTCGTCTCAGGCGGCCCACCTTTCGTACGTTTGTGAGATTGGCGGCTTTACCCGCATCAAGTAGATCAAGTAAATCCTGGCGTCAGGAATGTACAGGACCACATTCCTAAACCCTTCCAAACAATGCCATCAAGGCCTCTGGAGTCTGGAAATCCTGCTTAAACAAGGACAGTCAATGAGTATTATTACTTTTTAGGGAATATTGAGTCATATTGAGTAATATTCATAATCTGATGAGTAATACCAGAAATATCATGAAATATCCATGGCTAAATCACTAGCATAACTTGTTTTCTTCATATTCTTCCAGATGTTTCTGGTACCTTCCTGAAAAATTCATCAGATCCTCAGCATCCCAGCACCCCCGAAAAACAACAGCCGGTGGGACGTTGCTGTGATGAAAACCACCTTCATGACGGTGTTGTAGACCTTCGATGATATGTTTTGCGTGTCCCCTCTTTTGTGGATTTTAATGGAAGGTTTAGCCAAGGGGTCATGTTCTATCATGTTCTGGTCAAACTTGCAGAAAATGAGGCGTTCAACCACATTTATGCTCATGCTATGGCTAGCTCAATGACGCCAAAAGCCATATCAATATCAGTTCGCGATTAAAACATCGAGAACATATGATCGTCCGAGCGATGCACAGTGATGCATTTCTCATAAAGTCCTATCAGATCTATCAGGATAGAGAAAGCCTGAATATTCTTTTATTTGATCTTATACATGTAGAACATTGTGGAACAGTATGACAAAAAGATGAAAAACATGAAGCTTTAATGAAGATCTTGGAAACCGTCCAACACCAGACTTGAGCCTGTAATATACTGTATACTGTAATTATACGGCTGTTTTGACAGAGCTCAATGGGTTTCAACGACCAGCGAGCTGTTCATTTGTTTCTCAACTCACAATTACCCCAGCCGCCAAGCAACTGAGATGTAGCTCCAAAGAAGATCAAGGTAGCGAAAGATAAACACAAGCGCATACATCTCCTGACTTCATTTTGTGGCAAGCTGCCTTCTGCGATCTGCGGTTTTTTGACATCTGTCAAGCCTGGATTCAGCGTGGTGACAATCTGTCTAAAATGGAACCTTTGGGCCCTCCAATTAGCCAATTACTGAAGCTTCTCCTGCATCCGGCAAGACACCCCCACGCAGCTCTTGCTCTTGTGCAGCTTCCTGGTGGTGATTTCAAGGGGGGTCCCAAAGCGGAGGGCATATCCCACCATGCTATGGCATGGTATGGCCAAGTTTCGTGTGGAAATGGACTGTTTGCGTATTAGAGTATCCATGAGTATCCATGTATTCTCAGTTTTGGAATCTTTGGGACACAATAAATATATATATATATATAAATATGGTTGCTAACAACCATCATACCTTCAGACAAGATGCCAAAGCAGCAGCATGATGCTCGTGAGGTGTAGCCTCAAGACACTGGGTTTCCCGGGTGGCCTGGATTCTGCTCAGCCAGATATCCGACACCATCATTGGGTGAGCGTTGAACTCATATCCAACTTCTGAGGATGCAGCATATCGCCGGCTAAGCGAAATATATTCCTTGGCGTCGCCAGGGGTGCCTTTTCAGTTTTCTGGATCTTGTGTTGTCGAGAAATTTGGGACTCCATTCAAGACATGGAAGAACAAATTTGGAACTCCCATAACATCATAACCAGAAAAAAAAAAGATCCATCCGAGAAACATCAGGAAATTTAAGCCTCCCACGGTTATGGGTTTAACAATGTTTAACATCATCTTCATGCATCTTCCCCAAGTCACTACAGAGCCCATGGCCTTGGCAAGCCCTCCATCCCAATCGCTTGTCCAATGGGGGTTGATGATGGGATCTGGAGATTGGATGGGATTGGATGGGCCTCAAGCACTGCCCAACTCAACTCTGCCACAATTTTCTGGTTAAAGTTTCTTTGCTAAAGTCTGGTATGTCTGGGTTTTTTCGTATGGTCAAGTTTACTGAGTTTACTGAGTTTATTGCGACAACAGTCTTGATTAAAGATGATGAACATCATGTTTTTTGCGTGTTTCTTCAGGTCCCAAATTTCGCCCCCATGATCCCCCATGCCAAGGTTCATGGTGGCACCGCAGCCCCTGCCCCCCGCGCGCCCGTGCCAACGCGCCCGTTGTGTGGAGCCAACAGGGAGCCTTCAGAACAGAAATCAACAGGCGATCCACTGGAATAAGATGGAATACCCATTGGTAATTAAAATAGCTATGGACAATCACCATTTATTTTGTTTTATAATAGGTAAATCAACTAAGTCTATGGCCATTTTCCATAGCTATGTTAAATTACCAGAGGGTAAGTTTACTGTATCTCATTGGACTGGTTCAATCGGAAGAATTCCGGAAAGCACATCACATAGCAACTTTGAAAGCACCATCACTGGAAAATGAAGGAACATGGGTGTCCGACGTAGATGTTCCATTAAATCATCCCAATCAGTATCAGCACAATGGACACCAGGAGAATCCAGAAAACATATTGCCTTATTGAATAGACATTGCATAAACATGTTGCTATCACATCCACCTAAATTGCCAGTGCCTCCTGCATCCAGCAATGTCAACCCTTGAAATCCCGTTCGCACATTTTCTTGTGTGTCCTAAGCCAAGGGAGCGTCGGTTTGTTCAACCTCCTTTGACAAATAAGCTGGTTGATCCAAGATCATTGAATCATTGAAGTACACAGAGCTTCAATCTGATGTGTCCAAGCTTCCAAGTTCTTCAACATTCTTCAACCTGCCTCTCAAAGTTGGATCAAGTTGATCTTATTCTGCGACATGTTTTTGGGGCTTCCGGATGCGCGTGTAGCGGTCAACTAACTACACAAAGCTCCGCAAGTCTCGGCGCAGTCACTGATGTACTGCCAGAGATAGAATCTTATCTGGCAAACCCAATAATCTAAACCATCCCATTAACCAACCAAATCAACCAATAATAAAGGAATACCACCATAATAAATCCCAATTGGGAATGGTATTATGGCATTGGGTTTTGCTCATCTTTAAATGCCTTCAATGATTTCACATGCTACGGAGTGGGAAGAGCACGACGTCTGCGCAGGCCCTAATCCCACCGGCCCCGAGGTGATATTGGTATTAAAAAAACAGTTTTTTGTTGGGGGGGATTTACACCTTTTTGGGGCCATGGAATATGGAATGGTGTTGAATATAAACAGAGGATAGGACATGATAGGACATGATAGGACTATACCTTGTCGGATCTTGGGCTGAAGCTGAGGTCTCAAGTCTTGGCGCCGGCGCATGGCTGTGGGCTCAGGAATTCCATTGCTCCTTGAACCACTTCTGGAAGAGCCGCATGTGACCCACCTTTCGAGCGTCGCTGGGTCGCAGGATGTCGCCGGTAACCAAACACGTCGTCCAATCTGGTGGCCTTCTTCGCAATGTGGCCATCAAACTGCCGATTTCCGAAGATACGTGATGATCAAAACATATCAAAACTGCTCAAGTGCAATCATACAAAACACCCAAGACATGCTTTCCATAGTATTTCTGGCTGCTCTCGCCCCATCCCGCATCGCCCGGCCGACCTTCTCAATTTGGAGGTCATCAAAGAAGGTCCTCAGAAACTCCGTTGCGGTGAATTGTGGTAAAATTGGGGAATTGTTTTTTCTTGTATGACTAACATTACAATGATTGACAGTGTACCAGCATGTATATTATGGTATGCACAATACAATTGTATACATACTGAAAGCGTGACGTAAATCTAGATAGCTTGATGATGCTTTAATGAAAGCATCACTGGAAGTTGAGAAGGTGCCGAATGGACCCATCAAATCGGTCATGGGAATGACATGGAATAAACCTTCCATTTTGGAGGGCCAATGGATTTTTACCCATCCCAAATCTTCGTGAAAGGAACAGAAATTACTATGCCCGGCCAGTTTGCTGAGTCCAATGACAACAAGACAAACTTGTGAAACCATCCCCCAACAACCAAAATGCTTGACATTTCTGGCTCTAAACTCAACAGCTAAACATAGCTAAACTATCCATTGATCTGTAGAGGTAGTTGTGTTCCTTGGCTCCCCATTTAGTAGGGATATGTAGGGATATTAAAATATAAACAACATTTCACATATGTAAAACATCCATAACCATCCCTGGTTCCTTCGCTCCCCCAACATCGCCAGCGACGTTTTTTCGCCAAGAGTCTGATCAATTTCAACATTGCCTTCAGCGTCAGGTGGTCTCACGTAGAGGTCCATCACCTGTCAATTTCAACGGCTGTCCAATTCGTGCGGAATGGCACTTGGCCAGGTCGAATCCACATTTAACATGATGCGCACAATTGATATGTTTATGCACACATATATGACATAAGTAGATGAATACCAAGTGCACCTGTCATGCAAACGTTATACAAAGTGTGCAAATAGCAACGCAAAAGAGTACCATTGTGATCTTGGTTAAACAAAATGGGATTGGAGAAAGCAACAAAATGGACCCAGATTTTAGACATGCAAGAAAAAGGAGGAAAAAACAACAAATAAACAAACTAATTTACTAAAAGGGAACATCAAACAAGGAACATCAAAACAAAAATTACATAACATTACAATCATCACAGGCACTGCAAGACACGCAAGCACACTCACTGCAGGCACTTCATCATGGAAGCACCCAGTTCACAAGGAAAAAGTGAGGTTGCCATTTCTGAGGTTTCAGAGGAGCCGCTCCGTCGCTCAATGCCGGAACTGCCAAGCCATAAAGTCGTTACATCATACTCATCATCACCACTTCCGTTTCGAACACCCATTTTGTACCCATTTTATTTCAAGGTACTTACTGAAAACCCATTCTCTACCAAATTTGTGTTTCGAAGTGCTTCTCGAAAACCAATTTTGACCCGGTTTCCACTTTTTTTGCTTTTCTTTTTACCAACTTGTGTTTGCATTTGTGTTTTGTTTCTTTGATTTTTCCCGATTTTTTGCAATTTTCATGGTTTTGGACCATTTTGAAACTACTTTGGAATAACAATTTCAAAACAAATCAAAAGTACTCCATTTGTAGCGCGTGCTCAGTCCAGCTGGAAGCACAGGAGCTTGCAGCTCAGCGTGATGCAGACGATGACGACCAGCGGAACTGGAAGCGTGACCAAGCCAGCTTCTGGCAAAAATCGGCCTGCCTCAGCTTCCTGCCAACTTGGACATCTTGGGCAAAGTAACATCAAACGCCTAATTGTTTCCTTTTTGAGATTTTGAATGATGAAGCCAAATTTCCACCAAACAAACGCATGTTTTTCCTTTTTCAAATTTGATGTCAAAACCCTACCAAACAAAAGCCCTTCTTTTGTTGCTTTTGTTTTTTCCTCGTCAAAAAAACTCAATTGTTCTATACTTTTCTTGGTTTATTCAATTCCGTTGTTTGCCGTTTTTTGCTTTTTAATTGGAGTGATCACACCACTTTCCGCCGTGTTCCACCACCTGTTCCAGGTCATCAAAATTTTTGCACAAAGCCTCTTGATACCTGGCAGACGGCGCCACAGTTCCTGCGCTCTGACCGCACCCTGGAAAGCTCATGATATCGATGAGATCTCCACTGTGACTGAGTTGTCTAGCCAATCTTGGTTTTTGAAAGATCTTGAGCGGCTAAACTAAGAAACATAGTAACATAACAAGATCTGGCAATTTCTGGCATGTGATATTCTCAGGATTCCATCTGCGTCAACCGGATGATTGAAAGGAGCTGCATCACCAACTTAGCTTCAACAGGCCCGTGGTGCTTGAGCAGGAAGCCTTTACCTGCACAGCTTTTGGGGTTTGACACACCGGTGCCATCAGGAGATATTTCAGTGCAGCAAGTCATTGGATAGGTAAACAAATCCGGGATGTATATAACATAACTATACATAAATTATCATAAATTATATAACTACATGATTAGTAACTGGAAATGACCAAAATCTGCGACTCCTGGTCATCTTCAAATTTGACACATGTCCATATCCAATGCTGATGGTTAACAAGGATTTCCTCACAAATCTGTTGTGCTGTCAGTTGATGGGCAGTGTTTGATTCCAAGGCACCGTTGTCAACACTGCGTAGCCATTGATCCAAAGGCATTGATCGCCAATCCTCGAAGCCAGGATCTAGAAAGGTGTTATCATCTGACCAAAACAAAATCAGGAAGCACAGAGTGAGTCTTACAAACTTGCGGCCAAAATGTTTGGGGGGTCGAAACAAATCACAACACTTCTTGCTGACTGCCTCGCATAGAATCGTGGAGGATCTCGTTCTGTCTCCTGTCTGGTGTTGGCTTCACTGCTGGGCTCCCAGCTACTGGCACTTCGACAGTGACCTGTTGCGGACTGGTTTTGAAGATCTGAGGCCCATCATGACCCATCCCAGTATCGGGGACAGAACTGATTTTTGAGCCCAGACATCACAAAGTCAACATCACGGTTGTTGATTCTGCCTCTGCTTCGGAGGCCGGCTGAGGTTGCAGAGGCCTCCAGAGACAGGTGTGTGATTCTGGGGCCCCGTCTTCTTGGACCTTGCTTCAACCTGGTTGGCTAAAACATGCCACTGCCCGGACAAGAGAAATACTGCTGACGTAGCTACGTTGGAGGGCTGTAACCTCAAATCCGCCGTACACCCCGTTGTTGGCCGGGAAGCACCTCTTGGCCGCCGCCTTTGGGGCTGCACCTTCGTCAAGCAACGCAGGACTAAGTCATGGTACATCCAAAGCATCACTTCGAAATAGGTACGGCAAGGGCTACGGCAAGGATTCAACATCCCCAAACCTTTCACTTGCCCATTTCAAGGGGAAACATCCTGGGATATCTCTCAAGGTCCAGGAGCAAATCGACCCAGCCTGAATCTCGGACAGCAGATGTTGCAGTCACCTCCAGCAGTAACTTTGGCACCACATTGGGGGCCAAAGTTGGGGAGCTCGGTGTGACAAGTTCCAGCTATCGACGGTGAAAGTGCAGTGTGTCCTCATGGACCCATTTCCAAATTCGTGATCTACAACTATTCGTGAAACATCGTGAAACTATATGAAACTATTTTGTTTGCCATGCGCAGTGTCGAATGAGAAGGGGTCATCACTTTGCACATATACAGTCATATAATGTCATATACATCCATGAAGCCTTACGTATTAAATTCGACCATGGGTTCTCGCCCCCGGGCCGTCAATCGATGGCTCCAGCCTTCAGAAACTCAGCCTCCATGCCATTCTGCTGTGCAATCTGGCGATGGCTCTGAGCCCCAGAATCTGGCTGTTAGCATATGTTAGCATCATGTGTTCACCTCTGTTGGGAATCTTCAAAACCAAAAAAAAACATGGGGGTTACCTACATGTATGGAAGGTCTATGTAAAGTTGTAAAGGGAACATCCTGCCAATATTCCCATACATTCCCAAGAAATTGTCTGATATTTACTACACTACCTCCATATACCTCCATGACCTTTTGGTTTCTCTGCAGCCTGCGACCCGACACCGTAACCACCAACTTCAGCGCCAAGTCTATGGGAACCTCTCGGCATTTCTCGATGACAAAGGCAGAAGGATTCCTGCAACTGAATATAACTGAATCACCCTACCTTTCAGGATGAGAACAGTTCAGGTTTCAACAAATACTCCAAAGCTCCAAGGAAACACAGTGATCTAAGTCACAAACACTGCTCAAAATTGTCTGTAAGAATGGAATCGAATGGGATACTTTTGCGTCACCAACGAGAGACCGAAAGACAGGGTAAGGAGGTCCTGAATGGAAATGGTCGGAGGTTGAGCAAACCTATTGGAGATCATAGTCCCAGGGAATGGGAGGCAAATCATGTTTGAAAGCACCATCACTACAGGCACTGGGGCACTCAGGTTATAAAGCCGTGTAAAGCCGTAAAGAGTCATATATGCCACGGTCAATAATAGGATTTCGTACAACAGGTATAGAAATCCCTAGACTGATGACCATCCACCAATAAGGGTGTAATGTATATATATATATACATGTATATTATTAATTATATATATACACCATTCTACACCAACTTTTGATCATGGCTTAAATTAGGCCACCAATCTAATACCATAAACCACTTATCTTCACACAGCGGATCTCCCTTTATCTCCTCATGTTCGCATTGTCTTCCGCCACAACCTCGTGGAAGACTTCGAGGCCCTGGTGGTTGGGCCAGCAATCCCAAAGATATTGGTCAGTGGGGGGTCACCACCAACATACATATTTATAGATTACCATTGCATACTATTACCATTAAATAATACTATTAACATTAGTTTTACTATCATCATCATCATCATCATCATCA
>Ga0126342_10004663_pt1:0-22500 | contig 23544 bp, 16 predicted proteins | sample Cyp1metagenome_FD_92528 | JGI IMG/M metagenome (GOLD analysis project Ga0126342, IMG submission 92528) | Coral microbial communities from Lord Howe Island, Old Settlement Bay, Australia - Cyphastrea 1 metagenome | ecosystem: Host-associated > Invertebrates > Cnidaria > Coral ...
AATGCCGCAACCACAACCCTCCACTGGTGCTTGGGCAGTCATGGGACCGGCAAGAAAGGTTTCTCTGCACATGCAAGGCAAGTCACATCAAGGCAGGCATGGATACATGCATGAAAGTTCACAATGTGTCACACGGGTATGCCCACACACACCCGCACAGGCAGTATCACCCAAATCCAAGGCTGCAGTGTTTTTTTCAATCAGGTAGCCAGGTCGGATTCTGTGGGTCGATATGGTTGGTGTGACAGGTAGCCATGCTCTGAAAATGCCATGCCTGTTCTCCTAAACCTTGAGGCTTGCCCATGTTTGCAGCATGCTTGAGCTACACGCACTGCTGTTTCACCGCTCCTGTGCCTTCTGGAGGCATTCAAACAGGAAGTAATTTTTATTCAGTTTGTTGTAAAAACAGGGATGGTGAGAGGTCCCGTTGAAACATTTCCAAGTCAGCTTCATCTCCCATTGAAAGTCACAGGGTTTCTACATCTCCAATTCCAAACTTCTGTGAAGATGCTGGTGTCAACATATGTCAACTGGACTTGGTTCAGGTGGCCTACAAACACGTTCAAGAAGGGCTGCTGCTTTGACAGGTCTTGCGATTGTGCCATTCATAGTGCAATCCGGAGCCACCATGGCAACGCATCAGCTTTTCAAACAACGAACTGCCATGAATAAACAAATCTATCCATTATCCATGTAAGGGTATTGAAGTTGATGATATAATATACAGTGTATGTATATATATAACCATAGTCATAAGATGTTACAAGGGATAATATATATATACGGGCAAACACCTCGATTTGCCCGCGCTTGTCGGCGGTCATCTTCGTATGTGCTGAAAACGTGGTAAAATTGAGAGTTTTTTGCATCATGGCCAATTTCATGTTGTATATCGGCACGCACAGCTTAGGGACCTGTGCGAGTCTCTTACACATCGTCATCATCATCATCATCATCACCATCATCATCATCATCAAACCCTTATTGAACATCTTCAACGAATGTAAAGTTGGACGGGGGTGGGAGAATTAAACCCTTATTGAAGATCTTCAATGAATGTAGAAGTTTAACGGGGGTGGGAGAATTAAACCCTTATTGAAGATCTACAATGAATGTAGAAGTTCAACGGGGGTGGGAGAATTAAACCTTTATTGAAGATCTTCAATGAATGTAGAAGTTCAACGGGGGTGGCAGAATTAAACCCTTATTGAAGATCTTCAATGAATGTAGAAGTTCAACGGGGGTGGGAGAATTAAACCCTTATTGAAGATCTACAATGAATGTAGAAGTTCAACGGGGGTGGCAGAATTAAACCCTTATTGAAGATCTTCAATGAATGTAAAGTTGGACGGGGGTGGGAAATTCATATTCCCTAAATACCCTTGTTGATCTTCCCAATTGAATGTAAAGTGTAACGTTTGTGCAGCATGAAATGGGTGTGGGCGAATCGGGGTGTTTGCGCGTATGTATATATATATATATACACGTATAATTAATTACAATCATGTATATGGCCCCATCTTTGAGCCGGGAGAAATATTGGTTAGCAGGTTCACCCCTCCTGCAAAGCTTTAGTATTGGGCCATTGGGTATCACTCTATCCTAGATAATTCGGGAAAAGATAAGAGTACTTCAAACGATCTGTCGATGTCAAAGGTAAAACCAGCATCCGAACTCCTCAACCAGCAAAAAAATGTCTTTTCCCTCGACCTCGCACCGTCTTGCTGTAAATCCCCTTCGTGCTGGTCGGCAGCGGGTCTTGGACTCCACACGTTCTGCTGGGTCCGTGAGCAAACAGTTGTGGGTCCTGGCCATACAGCATTTCCAAACTCTTCAACTGAGTTGTATAGAGAAAATCCCTAAACCACCCTTTAAATGGCCAGAATATTAAAATATCTGAAGATTCTGCACTTTCCCTGGTTCCTGTGTTCCTTGCAAATACGGTCTTCATTTCAGGAATTCTTTAGGGTGTGATTTGGGAAGAAATGCTCAAGAATAGAAAGACTGCCTAGGAAAGTACAGCAAAATCAGGAAAGAAGTGAGACAATCGACAGGATCTAAGTCACTAAGTCTATAAGTCACTAAGGGCACTCGTGTGAGTCAACTACGTCTATGCTACAATCACATCAATATCCACCAGTGCCACACTGCCACGTTGACGGAAGGAGGAGGATGGTGCGAGTCAATCCCCACACGCCAACTGCCACATTGGGCAGCGGAACAAGAAAACTAGGAAGGTGAGAAGCCTGATGTAAAGGCTCACCCCGGAACATATTTTCTTGTCCTTAGTGTTTAGTAGTTTATTCTTCTTGCTTCCTTCAGTTTTTCTTGTGCATTAGAAGTTCTTACTTATTTAGTGTGTTTATTATTTTTGTTTACCTCTTCTTTGATTTTCTTGGATCTTCTCACATGGTCATAGGTTTGCTTGGATTTTTTTCTTGGGGTACCTCAAGAAGAAATGATATTCCAAAAATGTCCTCCACTTAAACAATTCCCTTGCAGGCACTCCCAAAATCCTCAAGCTGGCTGAACAAAATCAAGAAACCAGAGCCAATCCTTGCGCGGTTCCAACTGGCTTGCTTATAACTTGAAATGGATACATAACTATGCCACCAATTGTGGGTTATAGTGGATCTACACTCGGACGGGTTTATAACCAACTCATAACTTGGCCGTCCCATTCCTGTAAGTCCCCAGAAACTCGGTACCCAAACTCATAGTACTAGGATTGATCCAACATCTCTTGGGCCGTTTATCCAAAACCGTTGATCCATCCCCCTTGGATTGTCCTAAATTTTTCAAATTCGGAGGATTCTCCCCCCAATCCTATCCATCATTTACCCTTAAGCCAGGCTTCGCCCCTGGGTGTCCCGGACAAGTCGAGAACCTTCGGGTTCTTCAGCAGTAGGGCCCTGAAGCTTTCAGGCGTACGCCATTGCTCAGGAGCCACCTGTTGCTGCCAACACTTGGGGGGTTCCATAATAAATGGGGGTACCCCAAATATGTTTTAGAATGGACAATCATAGTTTTCAAAGGAGGATTTGGGGGTACCCCCAATTTAGGAAGCCTCTAGATCCTCTAGATGAGAAAATGATGATTCAACCAAAATCCCGCGATTTCAAGACCGACTATGGGGAAGGGACTGAACCATTTTTGTGGCGATACACCCCCTGATTGGCCTGAGTTATAGGGCCACAGGGGTTGCGATCACTGGACCACAAATCATGGTTGCCTTCCCTGAATGTTTGGGGGAACTCTTTGTGTTCGGTGATTCCACGGCTTGGTGAAGTTGTGCTTCTGTGCTTCAAGCTCGATGATGCATGCATTTCTTCTGGTTGTTCGGAAGTCTTGAGATTTTGAACACAACCTATCTTACCAGATTATTTCCAAAACAGAAGAAGCAAAGCTTTTCGTAAACTCCCGCCTGCAACCCATCAACGAACAAAAATGGGCTGTTTTGGTCGATTACCCTGCACAAACAAGTCACGGTGAAAAATCCTCCAGAGTTGCGACGATCAACCCATCGAATGCCATTGGGACTTGGGAAGGATGTTTTTTCGGAGCAGAATGGTAGTTATGTCATCTGAAAATCCAAAAAGGGAACACTCATCTTAAAATCGGATCTGGATAAGTTAGATTTAAGTCACATTTTGTGATAAAACATTATAGCAACTAACATTTCTAGTGAAACATGATAGCAACAGCCGTCTAGGGATAACCCCAAGAATTCCCATCATTCAAGGAGGTCGCCGCAAGGAGGTCATGATCCAAATTATCCCCATATGCCCATATTACATGTCATTCCATCCTCATTAGATTCCAGTATACCACCCATATCCACCCATATTTTTCATGGTGAAATCATCTGAATTCACCATTTTCTGGGTTCCCCAAGTCTGTTTTTTTGTTCTTCCAGCCGCCTGCAAGGCCTTTTCATAAGAGCCCTGCGGATTCTCCAAATAGACCTGGTCGCCATGCCCAGTCATGATTCACCCATGGAATGGTGGATTTAGGGCTACCCTATTTTCAGACACCATTTCACGATAGGTATAACAAAACCATATTTTAGTTAGTAACCCTATAATTAATATCAATTAATCCATCAGGATATTTTCAGAAAAAAATATTTTTTTCCATAGTTTTACTAGTTTATTTGTATCCATCATTTTATTCATCAAATAATATTTACTAAATAATATGGTGGATACAAATAAAATGTTGTTATCCATCATGTTCTCCGTATGTTTGTCTGATGCGCCATCGGCCACGTGGAGAGGGACCGAGGATTCGATTGGTGCAGTCAGAGGATTCGAAGATGTCGGGGATACATCGTAGCCTCTAATTTTTATAAGGAGAACTATCGTTAAAGAAAAACAAGTTGCGGTATGACCTCTGTAAATATTATGGATATAGATATTAGATATAGATATTAGATATAGATATTAGATATAGATACGCTGATACACTGATACACTGATACACTGTCTATATATATATATATACACATGTATGTATGTGTATATATATATATATGCCCACTCCTAAGTGGAACTGCACCTCCATGTAGGGAGATTGAAACAACTCAGTATGAATCAGTAAAAAAACAGCGTGTTTCGCTTGGCCCAAAATCCAGCTGTGTTTGGTGAAAAGGCAAAAGCAACTTAGTGAGACTTGTGCTGACACATCTGCAAATCTTGGTGAGACTGGAGACTGGACTGAGACGTTATCATTGCCATCATCATCATCATCATCATGACATGATGACATCATGACATCATGACGTCATAACATGATGACATGATAAATAATGATTGATATAATGGTAGCAGCAGCAACACTATATAACATTATTGTTTTCATGGTCATCACACGGTTGGTGTTCTCGCCACAGTTCGTTACGATAACTTTGTGAAAGGCCTGCGGTTTGGTCGTCAAAGCTCTTCTCAACTGCCTTGGCTGCTGGGCAGTTCATCCTGGTACCCTTCCGTTCACATAAAGTTTTTAAATAATCTGGTTGGTGGTTTCAATCCCTCTGAAAAATATGAAAGTCAGTTGGGATTATCATTCCCAATATATGGAAAAATAAAAAATGTTCCAAACCACCAATACAGATTTTCACCCCTTCAGTGATATGGTTATAGGATTGGATCCACAAGTGGCTCTTTGTCGCCAGCTACCACCAGCCAAGCAGCTCTGAATTCATGTGCAAAGGACCCTGGATTAGCCAGGCTAACCTTGATCCGAGGAGATTCGAAGTAAGAGGCAGAAGCTGTTTCAGATATCCCGAAAGCTGATCATGGTTCAGCGGTTCGACTCCCTTGATGTTGAAAAGAAAGCAAAGACATGAAATTTCACCATGTTCACCGAGTGACCAGGATACCAAAAATGCCTTGGTTTTTCACCATGGCTGTTCAGACGGAAAAGAAAAACAGGAGCCCAGCTCCGATTGGGTTAACACGCCAGCAAAAAGCCGCTAGCAATGGAATCTTCATCTGCTGAAATTGAACATAAAGCCAGTTTTGACCCGTTCCTAGATCTCCATGTTGGGTAGGTGAAAGCATGAATGTTGATGATTAAATGATGTAAATCATTGTGAAATCATAATGAGATCACACTTCTGGATCCGAGATGATCATGATGATCATCTTGAATCCCAGTTTCTGTTGATAAAATCCTGATTGGTTACTGATTGGTCAAATCTGTTGACTGCTGATGGAAAAAAATCCGAATCTGGGTGCCCGCACGACGCCTCAATCTTCTCCGGAGCCTTTAGCATCGATGACTTCCGTGGCCCACTTTTTCTGTCTACGTTTATGTGTTTACTCTTCATTGGTTCATGTTATTGTATAAAATGTGCACAGGTTGTATTATATATGTATATGTATATGTGTGTATGAGTGTATGAGTGTATGAGTGTATGTGTGTATGTGTGTACGTGTGTATGTATGTATGTATGTGTGTATGTGTGTATGTGTTTATGTGTGTATGTGTGTATGTATGTATGTGTGTATGTGTGTATGTGTGTATGTGTGTATGTGTGTATGTGTGTATGTGTGTATGTATGTATATATGTATGTATGTATGTATGTATGTATGTGTGTGTGTCTGTATGTATGTATGTATGTATGTATGTATGGATGTATGGATGTATGGATGTATGGATGTATGGATGTATGTATGTGTGTGTGGATGTATGTATGTATGTATGCATGCATGCATGCATGCATGCATGCATGCATATATGTATGTATGTATGTATGTATGTATGTATGTATGTAATGTTAGGTTAAGTTATGTTATGTTATGTTATGTAATGTTATGTCATGTTATGTCATGTTATGTCATGCTATGTCATGCTATGTCATGTTATGTAATGCTATGTAATGCTATGTAATGTTATGCAATGTTATGTAATGTTGTGTAATGTTGTGTAATGTTGTGTTATGTAATGTAATGTTATGTAATGTTATGTAATGTTATGTAATCTTATGTAATCTTATGTAATGTTATGTAATGTTATGTAATGTTATGTAATGCTATGTATTGTTATGTAATGTTATGTAATGTTATGTAATGTTATGTAATGTTGTGTAATGTAAATGTAAATGTAAATGTAAATGTAAATGTAATGTAATGTATGTATGTAATATGTGTATGTATATATATATATATATACATGCTTCCTCATGCTTGTCAATCATTGACCAGCCATTTTCCCACGTAAAATACCATGATCCATCAAGGGCTGGGGCATCCCCCAGTCCGCACAGTCCAGATGGCTGGTTTCAAGCCCCCAAAAAGGTTGATCAATTGGATCCTCATCCTAGGTATGGCCTCAGATCAATATATATATATATGTATAAATACAAATATCACCTCTATGACTCTATAATATTCTATAATTATATTGTATATAGTGTATTTGAAACAACAAACCAGATAGGATTCCCCCTCACCAAAAAGAGTCTGGGCCCGCACCGGAGGCAGCTTGGGCTGTAGGTAGCTGGGCCTGAGGGCTGGGATCTTTGGTGGTTTCAAGCTATCTGAACAAACAAAAAGTATGTGAATTCACTAAAAATCATCGTCCAATTAATGGAAAAATGAGAAAAAATGATAGAAAGCATCCACCACATCAAACTGGAGCCAAGAAAAAAAGACGTGGACTCAGGAACTCTGCTGCCACCTGTGCATCTGGTGCTGTTCCACTAGATGATCCCTGGTCATGACACGGCCATTTGGGGGCTGAAAATGGGATCGCTAATTATCATTTTCCTTAACTTTACCATACTTTACCCATTAGAATGGCCACCCCAAAAATCCCCTATGTTTGGACAGTCCCCTCTTAATTTGACACTTTCCATCAGCTGAAACCCTGCCTGTTCAGCTGAAACCAGCCCGTCCAGCCAAAGGCCTGCAGCAACTCAAAGGGCGAGTTTGAAGGTCATTTACAAACAAAATCCAAGTGATGGCAACCACCCCCATACAAGCAGTTTTCTGGCTGCATTCTACGGAATACTTATTCAGCAACCTGAAAGTTGAGGAAAACAATAATAACACATCACATATAAGGTAGTAATATACTATTCTAGGGCTGGTAACCACAACTGCCGTGTGAAAGACAACTGATCTAAACACAATCTCCCAACTCATGGGATAAATTTCAATGGTTCTACAGTTAATGTGGTAAACCCAATAATAAACCATCCCCAAAATCACCATGTTTATGGTTTCTATAAAGCATTCCCAAATGGTAGGTTTATGGCATTAGGTTTACCACATACCCATTGGGTTTAAGCCAGTTCTGCACATGCGGTTTGGGGGCACCTTGGCCAGGATCATCTCGGCTTCCTCCTCACCTTGGCCATCAGGAGAGGAAAACTTGGGTGAAAACCTAGCTGGAGACCATGATAGGTCCCTAATCAACACTTCTGCTTCAATCTCCACGTTCAAAAACTTTTTTGCTGCATTGTGTTCATTGTATTCGGAAAACAGGATCCACCATCGAACTTGGAACCGTTGGAACCCGTAAAAAAAAAAAAACATGTTTTCTTGAAGATGACTTTTGACACTTGGGAATGCGTATGGATCAGAAACCTGATACCCTGTTTTTCACACCAAAATGGTTACACCAAAATGTTTGGCTGTGCTTGGTGTTGATCCCCTCTCAACTGAGAGGTACATCACCAAATGACCACCCAAATGATGCTTGAAGTCATTTGTTGATAACTGAAAATCATCTTAATCTCCATGTTTAAATCTGTTAAATCACTTAAATCCCATTAAATCCCCGTTTTTCAGTGCTCAAATTCCCCAGCTGTGGGACTCTCCAAAGGCCGCCTTGTTCCAGGGTCTTTGCCACGGCCTTTGCAGCAGCCTGGTCCATACCGTTCAGCCATTATTGTTGAGATATTTCATGGGGCTAGTCGAATGTATCGGATTCTATTCATGATTTTGGAGTATGGAGGATCTAATCTTAGGCGAATGGGATTAGTAAGTTTTCATCACTGATGAATGAATGAACTAACGAACAAACTAATGAATGGATGGATGTAGGGATGGATGTAGGGATGGACGGATGGATAGATGGTAATCAAATTTCAAATTCACTCGTTGGCCTATAAAAACAAAACCTTTAGAAAACCTTACGACTAGTAGAATGGTCATGATGGGTCACTGTGAGGTAAAAGTGGATTGTCACCCGGTGATGGGGAAATGTCAGCTACGCAGCTACGACATGACGATGTTTGTTTTCCTTCCCTGTTTGAGTCAGATAAATGTCATCACTGGACGCCTCTGGCAATCAAACATGGTTTGCTTGAAAATCCCCCGTTTAGTTTGATGATAATATATGATTATCCCATGTTCATGGCCTTTCATAGGGGACTTCCATGGAGTTCCCAGCGCTATGTCCATGCTGGAATCTATGGTCACGTCTCAAAGGTCCCAATGGCTGCTTGGAGGTTTCGAACCCCAAAAAACATGAATTAGACAGTTGGGATCACCATTCCAAATTCATGGTCAATTTTTGATAGTCCACACAAACATATATGTTTTTGATATTTTTTGCTGGTGATGGTCATGTTCGAATTATAGAAAACTCAAGGATTAAACTACCCATCCAAGGGTGGGATGAAATAGGGTTGAAAATAAATATCCTATGTTGAGTTGCCGCTTACTAACGAACAGAGGTTTGAATGTGACTCTCAGCCCCAACGTCAAGCAATGTGAAAACCGAATGAAGGAACTCCAAACCCAACTAGGCAACACGAAATCCTCCATTCATCTCCATGTATCTGGGCAAGTTATGGTAAATTGTAAGAATTCACCAACTTAAAATAAAGTCATTGATATAGGCATGTTTTCTATACACTGAAGATCATTTCCAGTGACCTTGCAGCAAGTTCGGTGGAATTTACCCACACCCATGGATTGTTTTTCTCGTTGTCATATCGGTTATACATACACATATATATGTATATACGACATGGTATCCCTATCTTATCCCCTTGTCAAGGGTTAATAGTATAGCTATTAATCCCCCGACAAAATTGATGTAACCCCACTACATCTCCATGATATCTCCATTTGCTTCGATGAATATCACCAATTCCGATGGTTGAATTCTGCATTTGGTCATTTGGAATCCCTGTCACGGTGGACTACCGCAGGATATTCAACAACAAGAATCCCAAGTCAGAAAAATTTTACCATCCGCACCTGCCAATGTTGCAGTTCGCCCTTTTGACTTAGGTCTGCGGAAAAAAAAACGACTGGAGTGAGTTGAGGGGCCTAAGGAGTGTAGCTAGATACACTTCACCTGTATATATATTTATATTTCAAGTATATATATATATAATAATAATAATAATAATAATATAAAATAAAAAAATGTATAAGGTAAAAAATATAATATGTTATATATTATATGATTAAAAAAAAACTATATACAATATATATAATAAATTAAAAAATAATATATATATATATATAACATCATATAGATTATATATTAAATATAATAAATGAAATATTAAATGATTTAGGTGTGTGCTCTGTGTTGGTGAGGTCCGTTTCGCCGCGTGGGTTGGTTCTGGAGGTCCGTTTGTTCCCTTCCCCCCCTGCGCTTTTTTAGCCTTTTGCCCGTCGTTTGTGTCCGCTTTTTTCTTCCTCTTGCCTTTCAGAGTTGACCCGGCTCCGACCGGGTGTGTGCGTGAAACGTCTGTATAGACGAAAAACTTCCTTTCAGTGATTTGAACTTGCATCATTTAAGTTTGCTGCCATAATTCTACAGAGCAGGGGGCACAGGTGTGACTCTGGTTCCTGTGCCAACAAAGACGGCCAGATGTCACAGCGATATCAGAGGGAGACGTCCCTTTGACGTACCTGGAGTGATTTATCTACCGTAGGTATTTTTTCTGAACTAATTGCACGTTATGGGATTCAGTTCCCGACGGATCACTACACCAGTTCTGTTCTAGTGTGTGCATATGGACATCCAGACAGCACACAGTATACCTGTCTGGGGGTATATACATTGGAAAAATGTGTGCTGTGTCCAGCAAGGCTGGCTACACATCTCGAAAAAATAATAACACCGTGTGCTGGGGAACTGCCATTCCGGGCTGCCAGCCATTTATTTCTATGGGTGTGTCACGAAGAACACGTGGATGCAGCTCAAAACTCCACACTCTGAAAACAAACAATTAGATAAAAAGTAAGGTATCTCCTCTAGTCCTGCGAAGCTTGTTAAGTGAGCATTCTATTGCGGAAATCCCGTTTGGTTGCTTTCTCATACCCTTGAATGGAGGTATCCAGCTGAATTTTCCAAAGATCTTAAAACTATGCCACTTCACTATCTGCTGTCAGTGGGTGGGTGGATAACCCAACCCATACCCATGGATTGCTCCCAAGACCCCAGACAGCCATGAACAATTTGGTAAATAGTGAGCCAAAAATGACCATGTTCCGCTTTGGCTATCATTTATACGCTAAAGGTAAAGTAACATATATGGGAAATCAATATAAATCAATTATTTTTTTTTCCTGGTGTTTCCCCCTTGTCTCTCCATTTTTTGCATGTTCACCCCATGTTTCCTGGAGAGCAACCCTCAGACCCTCAGCCTTCATGGACGGCTGCCAGGAGAGCCACACTGTCGGACCTCCAGCGAAATCGTTTGTTCAACACCAGCTATTTTCATGCAGGAAACTGATAATAACTTTAAGAACCATATTTTGGGATGTAAAATGTATACCTCATTTTTGGACAAATTCTGAAAAAAAATGATCTGACCTTCCAGCATACGAATTTTGATTTGGAGAACGCAGATGTTATTTAAAAAACGGGATGGAAACCAGTGCTTTTCCACATCTATAGTGGTTAACTGGAGGGAAAAATCGCCCTACAATATCAGTTTGTCCACAGAGATGGTACCTCAAAAAGGGGACATACCCCTTTTCTGACCAGTTTCCAGCCTGAGCTAATCCCTGTTCATTCGCCATTACCACCAAACACCCGTTCAACATGAATAAACAACCATATATGTCTATATGTCTATACACACACATAAACAAACAAAGACAATGGGGAAACATTTTCCTGGAGGTACCAGTTTGGGGAACAGTTGGGAACAGCTTGGAATCTGAGATTTACCTCTTAGGAAATTGGACTGGAAAATTGTGCGTTCCCAGCGTTGGAAACTGTTGGGTTCCGACTTCAAGTTTGGTGCAACCCATCACGTGAGTCACTGGCAATACACTACCAGTAGTACCGCAGAAGGCGGTGGCCGCAGTTTCAAAGATAGGAAGCTATAGGAGAGGTGAGTTGTTGCGATGCATGGATGGCAGAGCGAATCCATTGATGGACCGAAAGGTGGTTGTGTTTTTTGGAGTGGTTGCAGTGGTCACCTCACCCACAATTGCAGGATGTGTGGTGTAGCGAAGCGCAATGTAATTGTAGTTGTAGTCGTGGTTTCCACGGTTTCAGAAAAAGAATGCATTTCCACAGCAGACAAACCACCCGTTGCTAAAAATGGAGAAGCCAATCACAGCGGCAAGCTGTTTAACCAAAACGACCGACAAGGTGACACCCAAAAAAATGGCCAACTGTTCCACTTTGCTTAAACGAATTACTAGGTTAAAAGTGTAAATCCAGAGATCAAGTCGGAGGATCCAACATCCTACCTGGAAAGGTATTGCCCGAGGGGCTCACGGCATCTTGTCGAACCGACGTGAGTAACACACTTGCTCAGAACAGTCGTTGCGAATTCTGTTGTGGAATGCATCTTACGTGCAAAACACCCCAATTACACCTGACAGGAATGGGTTGATGAAGTGACCTGCCAAAATTGCAGGAAGCTACCATCGCCATAGCCAGTGCGGCTGAAATAGCCAGAAAAATGTTGAGACAATCAGATTGCGAAAACCGTGCAGAAAAGTAGTGGCAGCGGAGTGGCAGCGGAAATTGAAGAAATGCAAAACTGACGTCTTTCCGGTTCTGGGCTTAGCCGGTTGCCATTCACAAGCACTGATTGCAAAATAAAATTGAATGGAAGCAGGCCCTGAACAACAGGTAATCACAACAGTGCAGGTACGCCAGACTGGCCAAGTCTGGTATCACCGTCAATGGTAAGTGTCTGCGTTGGCAGGAGACTTACCATGACGCTCCTGCACCCTGCAAGTTGAAATAAATTTGCGTAAACAAACACCTAGAAGCAAGTCAAGTAATCACAAGTTAGAACTTTTACATCTTTTCAGATGGTTCTCACACACACACACTTGCTCAGAACTGTCGTTGCGAATTCGGTTGTGGAGAGCATCTTACGTGCAAAAACTCCAACAATTAAATGACAAGATGAATATATACATATATATATAGACGTATAATCACAGTAGACTTGGCCATATAAAACAACAGCGATAAGATATATGTCCCCCCCAGCTGCGACTTATATGCGCCCAGGGGCGGGACAATTTTATATTATATATGCAGGTACAGGAATGTGTGTCCACATTCCCTTCCGGCTGAATCCCATAGCTTCGTTGGCATGGCTAGGGAAACCGCTGCCATGCCCCCTGCAACATCAGGAAGTTTTACATCTCTACAGATGGTACAGACACACACACACACTCACTCACACGCCCCGCAGCAGCGGGGCAGATGAAAGTGAGATGACAATGAAAATGAGATGACAGCTACTTAACGACGGGGAACGCAAAAGAAGAAAGGATAAAACACCAACACCAACACACCTAGCCCAGAGCGGGCAAACCCTGAAAGGGCAAAGGAAAAGAAAAAGCGAACGGACGACGGACCAAACACCGACCAGAGGAGGGGGGGCGGACAGAAGCGCCTGACACAACCTACAAGGCGAGAGCCAAACCTACCTTGGCACGCGAAGGACAGAAACCTGACCCAACACGGGAGCACACATGAGATAGGGGACCAACGGGGACCTAGTTAAAACAAATGATGCATCCACAAAAGAAGTGCAAGATTCGTGATGAGGCTCGAGGCCCTCAGTGGTCAAATCAACCCTATGGACAGCTGAAGCATTCAACCCTTGAATTGATGCACAACTTTACCGTACCAGATCAACCAAAAAGAAAGTGACCACACCTGGAAAGCATGCCATCACATGAAACATGGCTGAAATGACAGCATTCTGTCTCTCGAGCATTACTGAAAAGGGCAAGTTGACGCGGCTGCAGTCTACGGGCAACAATCTAATTGGAAAATAATGAAGCCAGTCACAGCAGCAAGCTGTTTAACCAAACGACCGACAGAGTGAGTCTCGAAAAAAGGCCCAGCGCTTCACTTTACTCAGACGAATTACCAGGTTGAAAATTGTAAATTCAGAGATCAAGTCGGAGGATCAAAAATCCTACCTAGAAAGGTGTTCCCCGAAGGGTTCATGCCACCTTGACGAATCCAGCATGAGTCACACACTTGCTCAGAACTGTCGTTGCGAATTCGGTTGTGGAGAGCAACCATACGTGCAAAAACACCAACAATTAAATGACAAAATGAATATACATATATATATATATAGACTTATAATCACAGTAGGCTTGACCATGTAAAACAACAGCGATAAAATATGTGTCCCCCCCCAGCTGCGACTTATATGCGCCCAGGGGCGGGACTAGTTTATATTATATATGCAGGTACAGGAATGTGTGTCCACATTCCCTTCCGGCTGAATCCCATAGCTTCGTTGGCATGGCTAGGGAAACAGCCCTGCAACATAGCAAAGTTTTACATCTCTACAGATGGTACAGACACACACACACACATTTCTGTTCATGAAATTCCCTGTGGCTGACTTGATTTTCTAATGCCAATCTTTATTAGTTAAAGTTATAGTTAAAGCATGTTAAATCCAGATACATTAAGTCATTTAAATCTCATCCCAGATGAATCCCCCAGTTCATCCCCAATGACCCGCATCCCTGAGCTCCCCTGCGCCATCGCGCGTAGAGTCGTCCTTCGAACGCCACCCTTCCGGCAGAATCGCACACAGCCGGTGAAGGTGGGAGCGCACCTGAGGGCAACATGGGCATGGGATGGTGGTGCCCCAGTGATGTGAACCTGACTTTATATAAAGGTGATGTTTTTTTTTAGTTTTTTTTCCCAGTCTGGGGCAGTTTTCCTTGCTATTTGCTACATTTTGGTGCTAAAATCTCTGATTTGCGTGTTATTTCCTGCATTTTGGAGTCAAAATCTCTGATTTGCGTGCTATTTGCTGCATTTTGGAGTTAAAATCTCTCTGATTTGTGTGCTTTTTGCTGCGCTGTTGAACTAAAATCTCTCATTTTGTATAGCTGAAGTCGCAAATGTGGCTGGCTAAAATCGTAAATTTGCACGATAATTGCAACATTTTAGTTTTCACCCATTTTCCCCATGGTTTTCAACGATGTATGGATGGTTTTCATCGCTTTCTTGATCGTCTTCGATTATCTTTCCGTGGTTTCAAAGATTCTTTAGGGTTTCTTCTAGGGTTCTTGAGAGTTTAGGGTTTCATTTAGGGTTTCTTTAGGGTTTCATTGAGGGTTTCTTTAGGGTTTCATTGAGGGTTTCTTTAGGGTGTCGTTCAGGGTTTCTTTAAGAATTCTTTTAAGGTTTCTTTAGCGTTTCATTTAGGATTTCTTTAGGGTTTCATTTCGGTTTTCTTTTAGGGTTTCATTTCGGGTGTCGTTTAGGGTTTCTTTAGGATTTAATTTAGGGGTATCTTTAGTGTTTCATTTAGGGTTTCTTTAGGGTTTCTTTAGGGTTTCTTTAGGGTGTCGTTTTTGGCTTCTTTGGGATGTCATTTAGGGTCTCTGTAAGGTTTCATTTAGGGTTTCTTTAGGGTTCTTTAGGATTTAATTTAGGAGTATCTTTAGTGTTTCATTTAGGGTTTCATTTAAAGTTTCTTTAGGGTGTCGTTTTTGGCTTCTTTGGGATGTCATTTAGGGTCTCTTTAAGGTTTCATTTAGGGTTTCTTTAGGGTTTAATTTAGGGTTTCTTTAGGGTTTCGTTTAGGGTTTCTTTAGGGTTTCATTTAGGGTTTCTTTAGGGTGTCGTTTTTGGCTTCTTTGGGATGTCATTTAGGGTCTCTGTAAGGTTTCATTTAGGGTTTCTTCAGGGTTCTTTAGGATTTAATTTAGGGGTATCTTTAGTGTTTCATTTAGGGTTTCTTTAGGGTTTCATTTAGGGTTTCTTTAGGGTCTCGTTTTTGGCTTCTTTGGGTTGTCGTTTAGGGTCTCTTTAAAGTTTCATTTAGGGTTTCTTTAGGGTTTCATTTAGGGTTTCTTTAGGGTGTCGTTTTTGGCTTCTTTGGGATGTCATTTAGGGTCTCTTTAAGGTTTCATTTAGGGTTTCTTCAGGGTTTCTTTAGGGTTTAATTTTGGGTTTCTTTAGGGTTTCATTTAGGGTTTCTTTAAGGTTTCTTTTAGGGTTTCATTTAGGGTTTCTTTAGGGTGTCATTTCGGTTTTCTTTTAGGGTTTCATTTCGGGTGTCGTTTACGGTTTCTTTAGGGTTTCTTCTAAGGTTTATTTGAAGGTTTCTTTAGGGTGTTGTTTAGGGTTTCTTTAGGTTTTTTTATTGATGGTTTCGCTATTTTCTTACAACAGCAGTGCAGTTTACATGAAATATATATATATATATGCAATGTATTACATGAAATGTTATATGCACCCCTACAATACTAAACCCAACAAACGCCAAGAGCCAAGTGAAGTGAACGGCCAAAACAAAAGCCAAGTGAAACCAAAACCAAAAGCCAAAAGCCATGAGCCATGAGCCATAAGCCAAGTGAAGCCAAGTTAAGCTAAGTGAAGCCAAAGCCAAAAGCCAAAAGCCAAAAGCCAAGTGGGCACGCAAATGGGAGATGCTAGCTCCAAAATGCATGCAAAACACAGATTTTAGCTCCAAGATGCAGCAAATAGCAAGGAAAGCTGCTCCAAGCTGAAAAAAATAAAAAAAAAAGTATATATACAGTATATATATGTATATATATATGTATATATATATATATGTATATGTTTATATTATATATATTATCCACCATAAAACCGTATAGAACCTAGTTGTTGGTGTTGTGTTTGCCAACTTAGCGGTTCCGAACTGGGGGACTACCTTGTAGGAATACCCTTAAAAGCAGGGACCCCTGAAAGATTCTTACGTTGGTTTCAAAAATGTTAGATCGATGTGGGTGAACTGGGATTATAGCAGATATATCTTTAGTTGGATAGGTTTTAAGCTAGTCCACACTGGGGGGTCCATCTTGTATCCCATCCTACTATACATGCTGGTTGATAGCGAATGTTTTGTGGTTGATACCGGAACTCCTATTTGGGATGTTTGCTATGAGCCCCAAATCGTTAGCTACTGTTTATCAGTGGGTGTGTCATGGACGATGTGGGTGACTGGATGCGGCTCGGCTTGGAAAGGTGACTGGAATTACCCAGCTGTTCTGAACATAGTTGTGGTCGTCCCAGGTTGTCCCGTTGGCGATTTCAAATTCACATATTGACCCCTCTGGATCCCCTTTGATGGGAAATGTTAAAAGAAAAATGCGATGACCACAGCACAGTTGGAATCGGCATCCGAACTGTCTGGCAGGTAAAGCTTGGGGTCTAAAAAAGTGGCCTGAAGGCATGTACATTCACAACTCTGACCAGCTGGCCCCAACATCTGTTTTGTTTTTACGGCTATGGGTCGGGGTCGAAATTTAGGTCAAGAAAGATGATTGGTACATATATTACATCATATTACTACTATTTGCTGGGGATCTCAAAAGGATAGAGTTGTGAAAAGTCAGGAAACCTGCTTTGTTGTACTCTCCCACCCTTCCGGGTACCCAGTCCGCCGACAACAGGCAAGTCCAGTCCGAACAGTGCGGACACCGTTCAGACTTGCCGAGCATTGCAATTGGAGTTTCACCTGGTTTACCCTCTGGAAATTTGACATAAATATGTAAAATATTGGAAAATCACTACTTTTTTAAGGTATGTCAGGTATGTCAACTTGCAGTATCAGGACGTTACCCCGTCCTATAGATTTCACAGACTGAAATCAGCTTTGGGATCGAAAGTTGTAGCCAATTGGTGGGCCCATCATTCTGCAACCCCCCGCAACAGCCGAGAGGCAACCATGCTCCATAGGCCACACAGGCCAGAAATAACCAGATCTCAGCTGTTGCAACAGAGGGTTGGTTTCTCGAAAACTGCTTGGGGAACCCTGGCAGGAATCATTTTTCTGGTAGAACCCCCTATTTTTTTTAATACATCATGCCTAACTCAATGCTAGATAGGCTATCAACGCAAGTGGATGGATAGACTGCAGTGACCGTTGTAAGCCCCATCTTACTCATTTTTATGAGGTCCTTCCGCAAGTCAGAGGACTTTAATAATTGGGTCCATGCTCAACCGGCTCAACCTGGACTCAAATCTTGAGTTTGCTGTGTCGTGTGGTTTGTTTCCCTACGAATCCAAGTAAGGTAACCCGCGAATTGGACCTTAAATAATATATGGTTCAAAATCTATGAGTCCTGGAGCGATGTAGGCCTTGCAAAGGTTACAAAGATAAGAGGGTGCGTACCACATTTGTTGTAGTGGTTGTATAGATAGCGCTAGAGATAACTAGTCACTAACTAGATTAATTATGAAGCCGTATTGTCCGTGGTGTCCTTTTGGAGTTTTCAGATTGCACTTGTCAATCACTGACTCATGAATTTCAATGCTCATCTAAAAAAAAAACATTTTATCATGTTATCCAGTAGCGGCCAAGCGTTTCAGTCCAACGGCCAATGGAGCCGACTTGACTCTGTGGTCCCTGTGCCCATGACTACAAGGTGGTGCCCAAGTTATGCTGGATCATAAACTCCAGGAATTCATATATCTACCATAAACATCCATAAACCATAGCAAACCTAGTTATAAAATGTTCCAAACCAACTTTGCTATCTAGGAGGTCCCACCTTGTAACATCACCTCTGGTTGCTTACGACCCCTCGCCTTTTTCTCACGACGGCTCAAGCGTGACTCGAACAATGCCCAGTTCAGCGTTCACATAATTTCTCGCTAAAAGCGACTGTTCGTTTCAGGGTGGGATCCCATTTAAACAGCTACAATGTACGCCCAAACAACTCACCATCACTTCTGCCTCTAACATTAAGTCACTTGTATTCTAGTTATACGCTATACCTTGAACATGTACTGAACCCATCGATTTTGGTTTAAATCCACATATTTCTCGTTGAAATTGCAGTGGTTCCGGTTTCGTCTCCACGGTTGCCTTCGTCTAAATAAATATGGGGTACCCGATTCCATCCACTGGTGAATCATCACGTAGCCTATGAAAATATGTTTTTTTTTGGGTGGACGATCCCCGATCTTCATACACACACACCACATTTAACAGAGGTCACCTGGGCTCAACGGTCAACTGGGCATTGTTTACTTGGTAAAGTCCAAAAGACCTTGGGCCACGTCTTCCACGGCCTTGGCCTCTTGGAAGATGTACCAGTCACAATCCAACGCCTGACCCGGGTTAGCGGCGGAGGATGACAAAACAGATGGCCATTTATGGCCATGAAAAATGGTGGAAATGATAAGTCACCGTCAAATTTGGGTACCCTACTTTGAGACAAACCGACCTGTGATGCTATGTAATGCTGGATCGATCAATGTTCATCTCAAAGCCAGTCCAGTTTTATGCCGAATGGCCACCAAATAACTTCCACGATGAGAACTCCCCAGGTTTGCCGGTTCAATTTCTAGGTTTTGTTTGTGTCGATGATTCAATTTCCATGTTTCATGGCTCAATATGCCTCAATCCCACTTTTTCATGCTTAAATCATCTTGAATCTCCATGTTTATTGCCAGGTAAAATCAAGTCTCTCCCCTTCAGAACCCAGGCCTGGACCTTGGAGCGACTCCTACACGCTGAGATTTGAAGCCATGAGTCCAACGATTCGGCGCTAATCTTGGTCTTCATCTTGTCGTGTCCCTCCTACGGAGCTTCCCGACCAGCCAAGGCTACGATAGGCTACGCATGTTGTACTGTAGGCATACCAGGACCGCACACGGCGGCGGAAGTTTCCAAGATAGGAACCTTATAGGTGAGTTGTTGTGATTCGTGGATGGCGGGGCGAACTGGTGGACCGAAGGGTGCTTGACGCACGTTAACACCTGTTCCCTTTCCGTCCTAGACCCAAGACCCTTCGCACCCCAGCCCCGTTTTTCAACCGCGATGGACGCCGAGTGTTGGAAAAAAAAGGCTTCCCACCGATCTTTAAAAAGCCCCTCTTATGGGGCACGTGTCCCGCAAGAAAAAAAGTACACTCGGAGGAGAACCTCACGCGTGACGCTAAGTTTAAAAACGAACACGCCCTCGCCAGCCACCCGAAGGTGACAGCGCTGCCTCAGTGGCGCAATCATCTGTTCGTGCATCCACTTGAAGAATATGTCGTTGGAGTGCGAGAAAGGGGAGCTGACAGGAGACGAGAGAAGTGCAGCTCAAGCTGGGCAAGAGAAGAGTGACGATGACAATGAAAGCGAAGATGAAGCACAGAAGAGAGAAGAGAGCAAGGAGAGTGAGGAGGAAGAAGAAATAGATGATGAGAAGAGTGCCAGTGAAGATGACGAAGGTGATGAAAGTGACGAAGACGAAGCGAAAGAAAGCGGCAAAGAAGAAGCAGGACATGTGAAGGTGAACAAGCAGCTTCCGCAAACTCTGCAAAATGCACGCAATTGCGAGTGTGAGATCCAAGGTGGCGTTGCATCCAAATGCGTAGTCAAGCCTTCGAACAAAATCCCTGCCACCACGATCAGCGCTTCGATCGGGTCGTAGTCCATTGCACCTTTGATCAAACTTGGTAACAGGTTTGTTTTGCTAATGCTTGAAGGCAAAGGAGCTGGAGGGCAATGAAAATTCTTGACTGCTGTCTGTGAGGAACCCTTTTTCTTCCCATTTTCTTTACTTTCTCTCTCTAATCTGCTCTGTTCTCCCTTTTTCCTCGCCGCTATCCCGCTGCGGGCCCCACCTCCACCACGATCTTTGTAGTCATCAGCGTTCGCTGGACATGCCTGCCAGCAAAGATGAGAACCAATGAATAGAAGAGTGTTTCCACAGCGGATTTTGATCTCTCATCGCGCCAGATGTCTCCGCACTCGCTGCCTTCGCGAGCCTACTTTTTGACCCTCGGAGCCACAAAACATTGGAAATACGAAGTGTTTCGCCGTTTTTCTACCTTTTCGCGCACATTGCTCTTCTTTCTACTGACTCTTTCTCTTCTGACTTTTTCTCTTCTCTGACTGCTCTAACAACTGTTGCTGCATCTGTCCATAAGTTGGAAGTGTGACTTCTAAATTTCCTTAGATGATATAGACAAATAAAAATAAATATAAACATAACTCATGTATTACTCATGTAATTATATATGTAATTATAAGATATTATAGACGTATTTACAGCATCATATCTAATACTTAGATAGCTGTAGATTCTAGATTCATTTCCTCTACAAACATTGCGATCATTGGTGTCAAACCAGGCAACTCAGGGGGTGTTACCATTCAATCAAGGTTCTTTTCTGTAGATTCCTTTGAACCAGTTCCATTCAGTTCCACTATGAACATCAGCTACCCAAGCTGCTCACCACCCTCACCTCTGCCAGCAAACATCATTTTGTGGGCTATCAACCACTCACCACCATATGGGGTTGGTCTGAAAATTGGCTACCCCGCAATTCTATCTGCCCCAGCAAAATGGCAGACATATTCTGAATTTTGGGACAAAACCAACTGATGTTTAAAGCACTTGACCAGACGAAGAAAAATGAAGACCTTGGCCAGTCAAAGCGATGGCGAAGGTCTTGATGGCAAGTCTGAAAACAGCTTAAATCATCGTTGATCCACTGGTCAATAATTCATGATCTTACCCATCAAAATATTATCTGGTTGAATCTTTTTGGGGGTCTACCGGCCCCAGTTTCAGACACGCACACACACATCTGTAAATCCGCTTTGGAGAAAGTAGAGCGCAAAGGGTGTTGGGGGGTGGCAACAATTTCCAGAACGCAGATGAATTCGCACGGCGGAGGCGGAGGATGATGTAATATGATATATATATATATACAGATAATGACATATGCTGATCACAAGCCGTGCCATTGGATGAACGTCCATAAGCAACAGCTGCAACCCAGCTGCAATTGTAGCCCCAAACTTCAGCCATCTCGAGCTGGGGAATCTGGGGAGAATGTTGTTTCCATCGCCATAAGCCATGAAAACCCTCCCCAAGTCACAAAAAAAACCTCTGCATGGACCCTGTCCTTGGTGCCGTAGAAGACCAGCACAGGGCATTTCAGTGGACCCAAGGAGGGGTCGAATTTATAGTTCTCCTCCAGCTTGCAGTCTGCGGTGATCACTGGCACGAACCTTGGGTCCACTGAAACGGAAAGAGCACCCGCACCTGGCCGGATTTCGGGAATATGTCTGTATACCATCTTTTTTTCCCGGCAAGTATCAGTGTTATATCAGTGTTTCCTCTAGATGCTCCAAAACAAATTGGGTACAGGTTGTTCCACAAAATTGACTTGAACTCTACAAAAGGTGACGTCTCCCAATCGACCCTGCCATGCTTTGCGATTCCCATTGTCGAATTTGAAGTTCATTCGATTCCCGTTCAAGGTAAATACTGCTAGACCAAATGTGACATACTAAGACACCACTGGTGTGTTCACAAGAGGCAACCCATCTCATGTGTGCAAACACGTCCATCAAAATGTGATCGTATCAGTACCACCAAGTGTGCAACCTGCGGTGGGCAACACCTCAACATCTTGGGCCTGCCAAGGAGCATTTTCTTCATGCCAGGATCCTGCAAAATGAACTCAGTTCCCCCCTTGTCTTTCAGCATCTTTTCAAACCTGAGATTGAGAAGGTCATTCAGGTTTGCAAGCCCCAAGAAGAAGGGTTGATGGTGGTGAAAAAACTCGTGCATACCATGTATACAT
>Ga0126342_10004664_pt1 | contig 23542 bp, 22 predicted proteins | sample Cyp1metagenome_FD_92528 | JGI IMG/M metagenome (GOLD analysis project Ga0126342, IMG submission 92528) | Coral microbial communities from Lord Howe Island, Old Settlement Bay, Australia - Cyphastrea 1 metagenome | ecosystem: Host-associated > Invertebrates > Cnidaria > Coral ...
AGTTCGTGCTTTTTTTTCGCTCCCTCCGTGACACTTTTCGTGCTCTAGTTCGTGCTTTTTTTTCGCTCCCTCCGTGACACTTTTCGTGCTCTAGTTCGTGCTTTTTTTTCGCTCCCTCCGTGCGCTCCTTTTCGTGCTCTGTTTCGTGCTTACTGTTACAGCAATTAGGATTCAGCCAAAATATATCCCATATATTTATTGTAAATAAAAGTCATGTTTGAAACCACCAACCATTTTCATCCATTTTCATCTGGCTCTGCGGATCCATTCGGAATCCAAGATGATCCAAGATGATCCAAGGGGCACGTTGTAAAAGTCGCCCGCTAAGCGTAAGTCTGGGTGATCCCTGGCGCGCACTGGTGCTGCCCCAGGCGAAGCAAAACACGTGTCGCACAGGGGAGATCACGCATGAAATGACTACATGGACTACCTGGGGATGAGTCAAAACCTTTCAGTATCAATTTTGAGTGGAATGAACATCCAGCCATACCAGCTATGGGGTTCACTAGTTCACTAGGTGCCACATTTGGACCCATAGCCATATGACAAACTATGACAAACTATGAAAAACTATGACAAACTATGACAAACTATCACAAACTACAAAGTATTCAACCCATAGATTCCTAAAACATACTAAAACTTAGCAAACTGATGCAAACGGACCAGTTTCATGGGATTGTTGAGTAATTTACCCACGCTTCCAACATCTTCTGATGTCATTCCACCACCCAAATCTAATGGTTTACACCGAATCTTCCCCAAAAACGAGTCGTGGCAGACCCAGCACCTGTGGCCGAGTTGTGTTGGCTCGGGTCCAAAAAGGTACCTATGGGTCCTCATTTCACCTTGGGTGGTCTAACCATATACGTTAAACTCTTGTAATCTCTTATATATATGTATAAACTTATATTATTTATAACATTCTACAATTATATATATATAATTAACTATAATTATACATAATATACAATTATGTATTATAACTTGGCTGGTCCAAACCCGAAATTGCCAAACTCCGGAATCGCTCAAAAATTGTCTTCGAAAGTTCCGCAAACTTCGCCCATCTCCGAAGTGAACTTCCCCGATCGCACCGAAGGTGTCCAGAGGGAATCCCACAGCACTGGGATCTGATTGGACCTTGGGATGGCGGAGTTTGGGATGGCGCTACGGGCCCCAAACACATGGCATTTTTCATGGTACTCTATATGAAATTCTGACATGTCTATCCTGAGTTATATTTGGAACTACACCCCTAGAAAAGCGTATCTTTACAAAACACATTATAATTTCACATTTTTCTATATCAGTCTTTACTTACATGGCTATGTATTGAATAGCTAAGCCTCGCTAGTATTCCATGTCGCACCCCAACCCGCCAGCTTCATGGCCAACAAACGAGGCGAGGCGATCGAGAGATGCTTGTTAAGATGGTAAGAAAATGCAACAATATAATGTATATATATATATCCTGTAAATATACAAAAACATGTGGAAAACCCATGGTGAAACACTCGGACAATTATGTACCAATGGTGGTTCTGTCATGTTTTGTCCACATCTATGTAACTTTTCAGGAGGGTAACAAATAATACCGAGTATGATCATGCGGAACAATGACAACCAATACTGTGAATCAACCATCAATCATCATCAATCATCATCAATCATCATCAATCATCATCAATCATCATCAATCATCATCAATCATCATCATCATCATCATCATCATCACTACCACTGCTTCGGTTTTCCAAACAAAGATTTGCAGAAAAACCTTTGGTTTTGGCACCCAAATGGAAGCTTAAGCTTGACGGGGTGACCAAAAAGAAATTGCGGATACCTCAGGCTTTCTGATGCTGTGACTACTCATTAATCCCCACCTTCTTTTACTGAACGTACCGCAAATACTAAAAACTAGGGTCCGCGTTAAATTTTGGGAAAATTCAGACTGGCCAATTTGATTTTTAATTGATCCCCTTTCGAAGCCAAATTAAAAATTGAGGTCCCATTTCAGGGTTTCACCCCCTAATAGTAAAAACTAGTCAACTCCAGGATGTTTTTTTTATTAGAGTCCGTCTTTTAAGGTCGGAAGAAATGTATATTAAGGTTTTAAATTTAATATTAGAGGAAAGCTTAGAAATCCAATTTGTGGCAATATTTTAATGAGGTTTTAAAAGGAAACCTAATCGATTTTGACATAGAAAAAAATAGTGTTTTTATTAGGGTGTTTCATTTAGTATTAGGGGGAAGCTTCGCACCCTAATACTAAATACCCCCTAGTACTAGAAACTGCTCCAAGTGTTTATTATTTGCGGGGGTCGGTTTAGTAATAGGGGGAAGGGATTAGCAATGGCTCTTTGAAAAACATATAAGTGTGAAAACCATCTCAAGTCAAACATCCTAGACCCTCCAAAGTTCAAAAATTTCATACAATTTCGGTACTTTGGGCTTTTGGCCGCAAATGACTGCAAAAAACCGCACATGCCGCAAATAGTTCAAATTTGACCAAGCGTTCAGAAACACATTTGAACAACATGAAATTGCAAGAATGAAGCTGACTTGACGTATCTTGGCATGCTAGATGGGAGTTTCTGCATGTTGACAAACAAAGTGGACCTGCTTAGCGAAAGGTGAGGAAAACAAATCTACCTGTTGGTTGGTGAACAATATGACTCTGACAAACAACGAAGGCGCTCAAAGAAGGCTTTGGTGCCACGCTAAAAGCAAGCTTTGCTGGATGGGATACATGAGACCGCTATAGACGTTGAAACAGCTTGATTTTTCTGAATTTGTGAAAACAAAAAAGAAGGCCCATGTTTTGTGCAACAAATGCTGCTCTGCAATGAAGAAAACTTCTGACAGTTTTCGCGCAAAAAGGGCGCAAATTTACCGCAAAAATAGGCACATATCCGCAAACGTGCGGTTCATGCATGTGACAAATCGCATTAAATCGCAGCTTGTTGGAATGAAAACTATGATTTCTGCAAACTATGCATGCTTCAAACGCACAATTTTCATATTCTTAGTCTTCCTGCATGTTTCAGGCTTTGAATCTTTTGGGGCTCCAATCACCAACACAATTTTTGCATTTTCACCAGCAATTCCAATGGCTGAATTGTGAGGGACCCATTGCGGCAACATAATTTAACCACCTGTGCCACATCAAAGGTGGCAGTCAGAACTGCTGTAAAGAGCTCACTTTTTGTTGAAACCGTTTACATTTAAGATTAAACGTGTCAATCGGCCCAAAAGTGCAGAAATCCCAATCGTACAGAATTTTCATGAATTTTCTGTACTTTGGAAAGTCCAGGATGGGAATGGACACGCCCCCAGCCAGTAGTCCGATGATTTTCCCAGCCCTAAACCTCCATTTGCTTCCAAGATTTCCCAGCCGCCCGCCATGACTCTTCAGACGGACCATGACTCCCACACCGATTCCAGTGGTTGTGTCATGTAGTTCTCAGCAACTCAAAAAAACTGAAATGACAATTTCTCATATCATCTATCTGATCTATCATATTCTATGCTTCAGTGACCCGATGACACAAAATCCTCCAGAACTCCCAACAAAACTCATGGTCTTCGCCGAGGTTCTACTGGAATTGGGGGATTCCCCAACCTCAGTGGCCAAGCACGAAGCACCCCATGAAGCAACGGTGAAGGTGCTGGATTGAGCTTGGAAGTGGGTAACAACTAAAAAACCCTATAATTGTACCCTAGGAAAATGGGATATCACCCGGTTGGACTAATGGATACTAATGGCTTGTACCATGGTTGTACCATGTCGTACCCTCGCTCGCAATCAGTGGGCTGAACATGGACACTCCAGCCATAGTACCATGATTTTCCCAGCTCTAAAGCTCCAGCCATGCTTCGGTGATTCGGTGATTGCACAACCGTGTTTAGCCTCACCATGGAATCATCCTGACTGGCCGCAGTTCCAATATCAATGGGGCATTATTTTCAACAGGTGAGAGGCTTCAAAAACCACCTTTTATCCTGACAAAAGCACTGCTTGAAAACCGGATTCCAATAACGGGTCAATTCTATTCAATTCATGCCCAATAAACCGAAGCGAATGCCCCAAAGTTAAGCATGTTAATCCGATTAAATCCCATTCCCCTAATACTAAACAATCATTGCAATTGTATCCCCAAATTTCTGATTTCATCATTTTCACCCCTACGAAACCATGGTTTCGAGTGGCTTTCTTGTTAATCGGGTGAAGATCCAACCATTGGTATACACTCGTTTGATCCATGGGAAAGGCCATCCTTAATCAATATAGGAAAACCATGGAAAACCATGGAAAACTCACAGCAAAGCTGGTAAAATTCGGCTGAACCAAGCTGTGCGTGGATGAAAGTCAAAAGATTACCATTTCAAGATGTTCAAGCCATCTTCAAACCATCTAGCCATACAAAACGATAACCAATAGTATCATAATAGATAATTAAAAGTCATTTAATATCTATGGGGATATGATGGGGATGGCTATTAAAGCAACAACGCTAACGTATCATGGTCACACATCGCATCCATTTTTGGGGATGGGTCGTCCAGCTGAGCCATGGTCAGCATGGTCATGAGGAACACGACCAAAGAATCTGGGGTTCCAGGCCCATCTTCTTCATTCTGAGTATTGGCATTGACGTTACTATTGAAGAACCTCAGCTCGGCCAAACTCGGCCAAGTCTGCGAGGACTCGAGGTAGAAATGGAATGATTCAAAGTAGGAATACGTGATGAAGTAGAACCAGAGTCAAGCATGATTTGCAATGGATTCTCGGTTGTCAATGGGCCAAGCCCACCATTTTTTATCAGAGATCAATCTCCAACAGTCCCCGAAGAATCTGGCCCCTTGGCCCCATCGTTGTAGCAGTGAGGTCATAGATGGGATGGGGAATGGTCATCCAACCCATCATGAGATTCGGCTAGGAACGGTATACCCTCTGGTAAACTAACATAGCTATTGAAAGTGGCCATTTATAATTGATTTACCTATTGAAAAACATGATTTTCCATAGTCATGTTCGTTTACAAGAAGGTATCGGCCCCTATTTTCGCGGGGAATGACAATCCCTGAGCATATGGAAAATAGATGGAAATAACACATGTAACTTGACCATGGCACATGCCCAAATTTCATGCTTCATCCTTTCAAAAAAATAACTGACCATATATGTACATTATGGTATACCCGATTTTGATCAAACTGGTATACAGTATACACAATGATTTGGAAATCATTGGAATCTAGCTAAATCTCCCAGCAAATCACAGTTCGAACGAGGCCCCAGCTCCATGAACGTCTTCGCTTGCCTCCAGCGACGTGATGGATGAGAGGTCCTGGTCAAGCACTAACGCATGGGCATTAACCCAAAGAAAGGGGGATGAATGGATGGCTGGGTGGGTGGGTATCTTTTTTTTGCAAAATATCTTTTCATTATCACAAAATATCCTAGCTCCATTGGAGCTACTTAGACCTATAGGCCACACTTCCCGTGAGTATTTTGGGAGTTTGCATGAAATGCGGGACGTGTCTATGTAAATGTCAAACGCCTTTGTGTCAGGTACCTGAAAAACCGAAATGTCTTCTGAACAAAATCATGCAATTTATCCTTTTTTCATGGAAACAGCCCAGGTTGGATAGGTTTGTAGGTCGTAGTCAGGGCTCCGAAGCAGTAACTCTGGCAGGCTCTGGCGGTCCCTATGGGTCCCTTATTTTCAAAGTGCAAAAAGCATCTGGCGTTAAGACGCATTGCTGGGCAACGATTTCCCGGTTTAAATGGGAAGTCGAATATACATGTTGGATTTTCCAGCAAGCCAAGTTTGATTGCCAGAGGTATGTACAAGCGACCAACGACCTGAAAAGTCGTCAAACATCGGGATCAATACCTGTGATTCCAATGACGACAAGTATATCTGTGATTATTTCATCAGGTTTCATCAGGTTTCAAAGTCACATTTTTGGAAAGAACCAATGGATCAATGGGAAAATCCCTGAACTTAGGACCCATGAAGAATATCTGGCTTTGATCACCTTGGTATGTCCAATTTCCTCAAGACACCAGACGCCTCACTGAGAAAAACTCACTAGATGTGCATCCCAGTGAGTGGTTCATATGCCACATATAAGACTAGGGTTGAAACCATATCAAACAAACATTTTTGAAGGTTGCTATCCAGATCACATCACATTGACATTGGGACATCCAAGTATATATTTGATCTGGACCGAGGATTTAAATCTTTGGTTTACATCTGTATTCTGTATTCCACAAAGGTATAATATTCGCAGACACGGGTCGAGAATGTTTCCTGTGCCACATTCCCGTCCTCTCACTGCATGAGCATGCGACCTGCAAAGGGTGATATGTGCCATGGTCAGAACTTGGTATATGGATGGCTCAGGGTCATCTGGTCATCTCCCCCATTCCATGGGAACCTAACCAGAATGGGTATTGTTATAGCGGCTACATCGAGCCAGAGCTCTGTTTCAAAACCCCCCATTGTTGGTGAACATCCCAGAATGGTTCTCCTGTTGGGATGTGAATAACACATCAATTTAGAGATTGCCCTCTGGTGATTTGACGGAAATTCATCACAAAAACCAGAAATCATCACACTGAATACTGAATGGGCCATTTTCCATTCCTTAGATAACCATAAGGTATTCGTCATTGACTCATACGAACACGATGGGTAGTATCAACCCTCTATTCATAACGCCCGGGATCCATTCAATGGGGGGGTTCATTTTCATAGCAAGCTATAACTTTCGGGGGGAAAATCGCTCCAAGAACTCAGCCGGGGTCCATGGATCTGAGTTGACATTTTTTTATCAGTCAACTCACTAGCATGTTTTTTGCTAGACATTGTTGAAATGCTATGGTTCTGCTGGTCTAAACCTTCCATACATGGCAATCTGACTTCAAGTTCGGTGTCCCGACCGGCAGATTTGGGCCCATGTTTACCAAGCTGGGCCTGACATTTCAGATGTTATATGACCCAAATTCATCCTCAAACATGCAGGCCCTCAAGTTTGGAAACTGAGTTTCCTATGTGGAAATCAGTTGTGACTTCAAATGGAAAGGTCACATGGGGTCCATCACTTCTGGAGGAGAGCCATGAAACCCATCCAACCCATGCCTCAACACGAGGCGAGTGACAGGGGCGCGGACTACGGGCCCCTAACAAAATGGCCAATGCAGGCGATCAGAGCAGAGACGGATGAAAACGATGATGTCCTTTTGGGAAGAATCACGGGTTTGATTGGTATCTTGTATATCTAGGATTTGTATTAGGCTAAAATCATGTAAAACTCACCTCTTCAGTAATCTCATGGCCCATCAATTTTTATTGAATTTCGTGGGACCCACTATGATGGAACCCCTATCCTCAGAAGCTTTCCATACAAATAGGTCTTCGAACATCTCAGTAGCAAGGACCAGTATGGAGGCTTATGGGAATCGGGGGGTCTCAACGAACAGTAAGCAAAGCGTAAACATTGTTTGAAGGCCCCTTACAACCGGACATGTTGTAGCAATCTGTAGAAAACATATCCAAAAATTCCACCTAGTGGCAAGGATATGGCATGTTTCCAGAAACCAAGACAAACACGTCAATATAATAGGTTTGGTTATACATCCCATGATATTCCCCAAAAAAATCGCTATGTCTGTTTCGGAATGAATGATAAAATCCCACAAAATCTGAACTTTCATCTGGTAATTTAACAATATTTAACATAAACTGTGGAATATTACAATGTTCAACAGGTGCAGTAATTCAAAACAATTCATCTATAAATGGTTCATTGTTTATGTTGAGTCACCGGAGAGTAAATCAACCTCACTTCGAACTCAGCCATCACAACTTCCCCGGCACATGATGTGGGCAACCTCCAGTCATAGATATAAACAAATTGGAAACCTGGAAATTACAGTGTATTATCATAGTATACTGTATATAAAAGTATGGGGGGGAACATCAGCGAACTAGCATCCCGGAAACACGTTCCTATCTTTTGGTCACCCCTTGTGCATTTTATTTTCCAAAAAATCCATCCAACGAATACAAACACCCCCTAAATGGTCCCAAATATAACTGTAAATCCCCGACTAACCCATGGTTTCTAGGGAGCGTTTAATATTGGGATTATAAAACCACGAATCGACCCAATAAACCACCAAATTTTTGATTTACAGAGCAAACCATAGACATATCAAAATAGAAACAATTGAAACAATATCAAACAACCAAAAACGACATACACATACAAATCAACAAACACATGAAACTACAACTCCAATGGCTTGCCAAACCAGTTCTTCACTGTAATCCTTTTGTTGGTTCGCTGCGTGTGAGGAGGATGTTCCCCCTTTTGCATACAATGGTCGAAAACATGTTGCAGCGTTGAGCAGCTTGGGTCGACGTCGTTCAACGACTTGAACAATGGGATGCCATGGATGTTTTCACCGCATATGCCATGGATGTTTTCACCGCATATGCTGCATAAATCTGCATAGACCAATGGAATCCGATTCCTACTTCCTACGGTGAAATGAACAGAAGGGATTGCCTGCTTTGCATCAACATATGTCGATCTTTTGGGTCAAATCAGCGGCACGACACTGACGGTAATTTGTGAAATCCCAATCCTCACCGCAGCCATGAAACATATTCAAAAATGGAGCGAATTGTGAAACAACAATGAACTTAATTGCTAACCCTCGAGAACATGGACAAAATGATTTATTACTATTCTAGTAGGATGTTATGTAGGATGTTACTTTTCTGGCACTGCCAATGTAATGTCGTCAGCTACAAAATCATTTTTTTGTTAAAAAAAACTATAATAACTAAATATGCAGAGTGGGACTTGGTCGACGACTCTCGCCCTGCGTTCACCACAGCGACTGCATCAAAGCTTACGACGCAAGTGCTATATGGTACTGGCCCCCTCCGTTGGGCGCAACAATTGCCACTGATTGTTTGCGCAAATGAGTTTTCCGCTTGCCCTCCCATGCGCTTTGGTGTCCTGCATATTGTAGATGAAATTCACATATGTTTCACGCTTTAAGGTCTTGTCCTGATTACATGAAAAATGCATCGAACCAAAATTTAAATATGTTACATCAGATGTTGGAACATGTTGGAACAGCTTATGCCGTGCTAAAAATTAAACCACTCAGCAACTAGTTTTTACCAACCGCCTTTGCCCTGTGCGTTTCAATGGATTTTTTCCACACTCCCCATGGAAAGTGTCACCATCCCTGGTTCCAAACAGTTGTTGCAAGGCCCGATCTAATTTCAGCTGCTCGGGTTTTCTTGGATGTTCATGTTGCTATGTTAGGTTGGGTCCCAGCTTCAGATGTTTTCACTCAGCCATTAAACATTATGACTCAGCATTGGGGCCCACATTGTCCTACAAAATGCACTAAGAGTCTCACAACATGTGGAAAATCTGTCATTCACAGGCATAACTGCCCGTTAACCGTTAATTGCCAATCACGAGGTCTTTCGAACCGCGTCTGTGTGTGAAACTACTATTCCCATTAGCGTATTTCGGCAATTTCCTCCCAAATTGTTGGAGGCTGAGCACGAACAAATGCATGACCCGTCCAGCAATTCTTGCGCTACGGCTTTGGCGGCTGTTGATGCTATGGCTGCTGGCTGCTAAGGCGCCCCAGCCGTGGCGGCCAACTCTTCATCATCCTTGCAGAAAGGTGGCAAGTTGAAGTGGACGTGGCGGCGTCAGTGACATGTGGTGGTTTGGCCAGCAAAACTGCAACACAAAACGTAGCAAAGACTTGGAGGGGTTAAGCGGCTGCATGACTAGAGGCTTAAGCGCTTGAAAAAAAAAGAAAGGGGCCCTGGCAAATGCGACTGGTGGCTTCACGAAAAACGAAGCAAATCTGGAATGGGCGAGCTGGCAGGCAGCAATGGGGCCAACAAAATGAGGCTGAGCCAGTGCGTGCAGGTGCTCAGCGCTCGAGGCAGGAGGAGAAAGGTGGTAGGTCGCCAATTTTTTGTTGCCCTTCTCGGCAAACGCCTTCTCGACAAACGCGCCAGCAATCGGATGGCCCCTTCTCCAACAGAAGCTTTTTCATGTAGCGTCCCATCCTGACTGGTGCATTGATTACAGCAAGCCTGCTAGATCTTCGCCCGTCAGTCAGATGGTTGATTCCCGATATATCGCAAAGGTGCAATGCATTTGTGACTGGCGGATGGCTGATACTGTGAAACTGGATAACTGCACAGCCAGTCCTTGTATCCGTTGGATAGTAGCTGATCCTGTTTATTGGTCGCTACATTGTCCTTCGAATGTCGAGGCTGGTAGAAACCAAGGAAGGCAACCACGCCCATGACAATTCCGTTCTTTTTGGGATCTGAAGACCAAGGTAAATATGGACAACCTTAGACAGCCTGCAAAAACAATGCACAAAATAAGTCCTTGTTTTTCTGGTCAATACATTGACATATTACTACATTTCCCCATGTATGGCCAAAGATTAAAGTCTTAAAGTACCCAAGGCAAAGGGGGTGCAAGGACTCCACCCAATTTTTATCTTCTTACCCTGTGGTAATCAAACATGGCTTGGTGGAAAATCCACCATTTAGAGATGACTTTTCTAATTCAAACCTCCAGTTGTTTATGAGATTTCCCACTTCGCTGATTACCGGAGAGGAATTTTCTGGATAAGTATAAGTCAGATAAGTGATCATATTTCACGAACCTGAAAAAATCGGCAATTTCATATTTTGAGATAGTTACCCTTATCTAACCCTTATTCCAGTGAGGTCGTAGTGAGGTCGTGTTTTTTTGGTCGAAACGGCATCCAACCACTGTTGTGGGAAAAATGCACCAGTTAGCCCTGGAAAAATGATCAACATGTCCAATCCCTCTAATGTGGGTAAAACACTGTCATAAACCACCCATGACTGGACTGGTTTATATATATATACCACCTACATATTTATGGTGATGACTGGATGATGGGTCCTTTTTGTTTTTCCCACATGAACGTGGATTGATAAGATTTGATCACTTGTCTGTACTGTCTACCCTCTGGTAAACTAACATAGCTATGGAAAATCACCATCTTAATGGGTAATTCCACTATAAATGGTCATTTTCAATAGCTATGTTAGTTTACCAGAGGGTATATCTGTCTATACAGACATCTGACCCTTTCAGCTCCATCTGATATCTGTCTCGCTCCAGGGAAAAAAAATCAACCGATCAGTCCCTTTCGCCATCTGCTTGAGAAAGAACCAGAATTGACATCTCCAAGCAGTAACCAGTCATCACATCCACATCCGCATCATCATCACCACCATCATTATCAACACAAAATCACACAAATCGATCAAACAACATTCATATATTGAACTATTAAACACATATCAAATATCATATATAAACTATCATCATCATTATCATTATCAACACATTTCTCATGTTCATCTCTTGAAAATCTCTTTGGCGAAAATCTCGGGACTTCCCGACTTCAGTATCCCTTAGATTTTTTACTCGACTCTTGAGACCTGAGTCCTGAACATGCTGAGGATTTATGGATGGTATAGTTACTGATATAGATACTGATATATGGTTATATATGATATGATATGATATGATATGATATGATATGATATGGATATGGATATGGATATGGATATGGATATGGATATGATATGATATGGATATATGGTTACCATATATGGATTTATAACATATAGCAATTACTGATATATCTATAGATGATGGGTTCATGAATAACCAGCTTCATGGTTGGGGGGGCTCACCTATATCAAACAAGATCAAAGACCAGATTCAAGGCTGGAGGCCATGGGGTTGTCTATAGACCCATTTTGTGCTGCTTAAATTGAGACACATAAAACACACACACTACCCTCTGGTGAACTAACATAGCAATGGAAAATGGCTATTTATAGTGGATTTTCCCATTAAGAATGGTGATTTTCCATTGCTATGTTAGTTCACCAGAGGGTAACCACAGTCGTTTCGGAGAAACACACTCTTTCTTTGCAATGATCAGCAAAGTAACCCTCCGACTTTCCTGTCCGACTCGCTTTCCCAGAGCCTTCGCGTAGAGGATGTTTTGAATCTCTTCCACAAATTTATTCACCTGGCGCGTGAGTAAAGAAACATCCAAGGGATACGACTGGATTTGCTGATCCGAAACCCAAGCGATTCCCAAAGTAGTGGATTTCTCATTGAGAAAATAAGCCAAAAAAAACGACTCAGCAAATCCAAGTCATTCATCATTATCATCATGATTCCATCCCATGACCATTATTCCTACTGTATCCACCTGTATCCCATTATACCTATTATACCTCATATAGTTCTAGTTAATTATAGTCTTATAGTTCATTCTAACTAAATTAACTTAGTGTTACAGTTATATATAGTTATATCATATCCCATGATATATCCAACTATAATATATATGATTATGTGTATATACATATATTAATGATAATCGGGATAGTGTTGGATTAGCTGCTAACCGATTATCCCTCATATCTGACCAACATCCCAGAGCCGTAGCGCGCCGTCATGGACACGGTGGGATTTTCTTCCCATGCCTGGCAACTGCACATGTTCATAGGAAAAAAATATGGAACAACATGGTGGAAAAGAACATGTTAAATCCATTCTCCAGAACTTTTTGCTGTGACAACGAAAGTTGGGAATTTTGACTCCCCTAAACATGCAAACACGGGGATTAGAAAGGCTTCTCATTTGGATATTGCTACTAGGTTATCACATTGCATCTTGAAATAGGGGCATAGTACTGTGGTGCACATATTTGGATCAGCAGAATCCAAAATCGATGGTATACCCTTTGACAATCGCACATGACAAAGGAACCTCTAGCATTCACAATCCATTTCCAACTGAAAAATAGAGGGCTTCTATGGATTGCCAAACGGCAAGCAACATGAAATGGGATTGTCTGAAAGCATGGAAACCCCTGGAAACCCCATGGTCATTCATCATCTTCCCCACTGAAACTGCGAGAATCATCTTGATGGAACCTTCAGCTTTGAAAGCTTTGAAACCCTCAACAAAGCCACGTAAATCTGCATGCCTCTGTGTTTTTCTTGGATAGATGCATTATATATATATAAACACACAATATTGATATGGAGGTTTCCATCCAGTCATGGGGGTACCCCAAGTTATCATCCGTTTCACCAACCAACGTCGTGTCGATCATCCCATTTCGGGACAGTCGAAGACACAAACCTGCACTGTTGACGGAAAAACACACACACACAATCACACACACATATTATATACATTTTAAATACCATATTATAATCGCAAGGTTTACTACCAAAAACTGTTCCAAAGACCAAATCGAACAAAACATTGCAATTTCTATGCATTTTACTAAAATCGCACAACTTTTCGAATCAAGTGCTCCCCAGCTATTTATGATGCTTTCATGTGATTCCCAAATTTTAGGCACGACTTTAGCAGTCAACTCTACATTTTTCCCCCAAACAGTGTACTCTTAGGGGTTCTTAATATACCATATAATATCATATTATATCATTAAACAAACAAAGAAAATAAGACCTACAAAGTACAAACACTTGTATACCATATTATATCATTACTATACCATATCATATTCATTTTATATACATGTCTGTTAAATTGAAGAAACAAAACAAGTTAAACAGCAGCACATTGACACCAGCCTGGCACATGATCTCGATGTCTCTCAGCTTCTGGAAGTAGAAGTCGCGCTCCGTTTCCAGGCCATCCACCTAGCGACAGCAGCTTGGGCAGCTTGGGGCATTTCATGCCCCGGGAGATGCTGGGGGGTTCTCTATGTGGGTTTGTCTGAAAATAGGGTATATTCCCAATTATAGCCATTTAAGAGGGATAATGATCATTAACCATTGGGTTTAGGGGTACACTATTTTCAGACACAGCCATGTTTCTCTGATCTTGTGGATGATTGATGATGATTCATGATTTTTGGCTGAATGAGATAGTACTTACTTGCTAATGGCTCAGACTAACCGTCATCAATCTTCCTTAGAAGTGTTAGATGAAAGAAGGATAACATGTCTGACACTAACATGAAAACTGACATGGACTTCAAACAAACGCAATGTTTCAATGGAAAATTCATCTGGAAGAGACCCATTGAATGCGGATTCCAGAGCAACTTTCATGAGCGTAAATTCCAAATGTAGCACAAGTATAGTTGTAAACCCATTTGGGGCTGTCTGAAAATTCTACGGAAAATCCCCAAATCCACCAGTTTATCACCATCTTCTCTAATGTGGCAATTTTGGGGCCTCCACGTTTTTCTACGAATCTATGTGTATCCACTTAGAAAGCCCCATGAATCCTGTTCAATCAGTTCTGTAATATACATCACCCGTCAGCATTCTATAGCTGACTCCCCCCCACGCCCCGGCTGAGTTTGTCGCCGTGATTTTCAGGTCCACCACCTCCTCCCTCATCCGGTCGTGCTCCTCCTCTCGGCTGTTGGTGTCCCTGGTTGTCCCTGGTTGACCCATGATTTTCCAACTTGGAAAAAGGGATCATCTGATCATCTTGTCGATGAGTTCGGGGCCCCGCATCTTGTTGGGCTGTGGATCAAAGCCCTCCCAATGGTTTTCACATTTCAATTTGAAAAGAGCGAAAAGAACAACATGAACAAATCGCTGGGATAGAACATGGATGTTCATCAACCCATTTCAACATCCAGAGCCCCGCGTGGCGCGAATTTTTGCTCTCCGCATGAGGTCGCGGAAGCCTGCGGAGGGCTCGGAGGTCATCGTGATTCAAAAAGATAGAACCGACAAATCCTACTAGAAATAGTGAACAACAATCCCTTCTCTCTTTGGGACGTACTATAATACATATATATATCTATATATATAATCATATATATATATATATATATTATACATCGATTTGATTGTGACATTCTTCAAGTTGTGGCTCTGCAAAAAAAAAGGTATCCAGGCCTTGGCACTTCGCATCGAATCTGAGCTGTGCCTGCAGCCGGCGAGGAAAAATGCCCTGGTGCGAAACAAGTCGCGGACTTCACAAATCATTGGATTGGTTTAAGGGAAAATCTTAACCGGAAACCATGTTTTTTACCATCAAATATAGGGCTTTCCTGTAAATTTTCCCATCATCCAATTCTATGAACAAAGCAAAAGAAGTTACAGAAGGAGGTTCACCAACAAACGTGATAATGATTTTACCATCTGGTTATGACTAACAGTTCGCCATGGAAAGATCCACCATGCTATTAAGAACGGTAAAGCATCTATTTCGATTAGGGCCATCTATACCATGGCATACCATGGCTATGTTAAATAACCAGAGGGTAATGATTTTATATGAATTTGAATTTGTAATAAAACATCATCAGCAAGTACGTATTGCTGATCAGTTAAACAGCAAAAATATACAAACATGGTGAATCCAGTTTGTTTTTTTGGGTTTCACCAACCCATACTTCCCCTCTGGTTATTTAACGGTTTGCGAACTGGAAAACTCACCATTCTTGAGAAATGTGTCGTTGAGTTACAGTACTTTTATCATCGAAGAATTAATATGCCAGTTCCGCTATGTGAAAAATAACCAGAGGGTAGATGGGCTATGGATCACAAAACATTAGTATATCACATAGTTTGTTTATATACTGGCTGATACATGGTAATTTATATACCCTCTGGTTATGACTAACATAGCCATGGTTTGTCGATGGCCCTAATCGAAATAGATGGTTTACCGTTCTTAATAGCATGGTGGATCTTAACCCATGGCGAACTGTTAGTCATAACCAGGCCGGGTATATCCACAGTATAGAAATCAGCCAGTTCCTAACCAAAAAAACCTATTCCAACGGCATCTCATGGCCCTTCTTAGGATCGCTTCCAACATGGCTGGCTGAGGGTGGCCACCTTTGATTTGCGAAAGGTAACAAGGATATCATGTAGACAATAATTGATATACGTATATATATATATATCTGGGTAAATTATAATATTTCACGAACCTGAATTAAGGCCATTTGGGGATGATTCTCCTTATTAACCAGGATTCCAGTGAGGTCGTAGTGAGGTCGTTATAATTTACCCATATATATATAATGACAACACTAATGATAATAATTATATGTTATAACCAACAAATACTAGACAAATTACGGGGTAATTAAATCGATTTCGCATCAAAAAGGGACGATTTCAAGCACTTCGACTTGAACACCAGCAGGATTTTGATATATTTTCAACACATATCCACAGCAAATCGTGGATACGTGGCAAAACATTCTTTAGCTTGGCAAGCTATCCCTGTTTATGTCAACAAAAAACACTTTTGAACTACCCTTCATCGTGGCAAAACCATGACTGGTTGTATCACCGCCAGGTGGTAAGGTACTCCCAACTGTACCGAACACTAGATCTCCACTATTCAACACATGAACTGTGTATTCTCAGAAGATGTCAAGCGGATAGGTTGCTCCCAGCACCCCACAGAGGGCTATGATTTAGCCAAAAATAGCTTGGAAGAACCCTGGAACATCTCTGGTTGCTGGTCTCAAAGATATACATACATATTATGTTCAACCTGTTTTTATACTTAAACCACCCGTTTTCTCATGATTCAACCATGTTCAACCCACCATTTTTCGATGGCTAAAGCAGCATTTCTTCGGCTCACCTTTCAACAGGCTCAGGGCATGCGCCATGTTGCCCAGGTGCTGCGGGAGGAAATGATCCTGCCAGGTCCAGCAGGTCCAGCAGGTTCATGTTTTTGGGTGTTTTTGGGATTTCTTGAAGCATCAAACTGACGTTTTTTTTGGGTGAATTTATAGTTTTTGTGATTTAAGCAGTAAACCAGCAATCACGGCATTTTGGGTGAATTATGTGAATTTGTATGTGTTTTGTCTCTACTGAGAGATGACTCGGAGTCTGACATACGTAGTCTGACATACGTAGTCTGACTGCTATCAAGAATGAAGGATTTCCCCCGCCACGTTGGATTGCCGGAGGGATTCGTAACCAGCAATCCAGTGGGGATGATTCACGATGGGCAATCACCACCAATCAATCGTTATGTTTCCGATGGAAAGGGAACGTTTTGTTGTCAATACTTGGAAAAACCATCTCCCATCTAAAATGTCCCATTTTATGTCCCATTGAATGGTAAAACACCCCAACATTCGAAAAAACATTTTCAACCATTGTAGAGAGTTGGCTGGTTTTTTTAAACCATTCATTGGGACATGACCGTCTGGCATCATCGACAGCCTGACATGATGTTTGGGACAGCACAGGTTTGCAACCAATGTACCAACCACATCTTTGGAACGCGAATGCCGTCTACATTCACATGTTCCTTTCTTTACCTTCTATATAGTATCTGTTTCTTTTTACCTTCTATGTCTATATAGTATCTATTTTCCATGGCTATGTTAGTCATAACCAGAGGGTAGTATCTGTTTCAAGTGATTTTCTCAGCTATAAACCTCCAGTTATTTTTTGGGATTTTCCATGGCTATATTAGTTATAACCAGATGGTAAGTCACTTAAATTCACCAATTTCTGCATTTCTTCATGGTTTGTTTACCTTTCCAATCTTGGATAGCCTGGAAAAACGCAGCTAGTGAGGCTCATTCACCACCCTTCCGCCAGTTGGTCTACCCAGTTGTATCAGCTATTCGAATCCCAATCTTTACTGGTTTGAATCCCCATGTCCGAGATCAGTTTCACGAAAACAGCATGAACCAACATTCACCCAGCATGAACCCATCATTTGGCACTTCTATTCATGTATATATATATATATATTCATATATATATATATATTCATATATATATTATATATTATATATATATGCAGTGAATCATTCCACGATGGGCAAATCATGATGATTATCCCTGAAAATGAAAAGGTTAAAGCAAGTAGAATCCTGTCTGACAGCTCGCGGTTTCCCGGTGCTGGACTGGGGGATGGTTTACGATTTGGCTTTTCCACAGTATCGTTTATCTCTCATTCCACCATTTTGGTTGGCTAACTATATAATGTGAGTAAAACAAGAATAAACCACCCATTTGGGAATGGTTTATAGCACCTATAAAAATTGTTATTCATGGTGATGACTAGGGGATGGTTTATTATTGTTTTACCCACATTACTGCTATCATTAATCATACATCAATGACAATAAGTACATAATCATTCTGGATTGCCGAGTTCCATTCTAGATTCACTATGAATAACATAAAATCATGGATTCTGCATCAAGGATCATTATGGATTCCCCAAAAAATAACAGTACCATCATGTACCCATCATTCACCAGTTCTATAATGAATCATGTAATGACGAGGGGTCATTATATCATTGATAGCTGCTATTCTCGGAAGGAATCTGCTTAAGGAAGCCACATCGATTCCCCATTTTACAGATTCCCAAAATTTTCCCAAGCATAGAAAAATTGACTCAGCAAATAAACAAGTTCCGCTTACCATGGTGAATGATGGGTAAATCCTGGGTACAGATCTTTTGGATCTATACAGTATGTTAGGTGATTTCCCATTTTCCAATTCTTTTCCGATAATTTTATCGGATTTCCATAGATGTTTTTGCTCATATGGTTCCCATGAATTCTTCCCATTCTTTTCCGATATTTTATCCGATCATCCCATTCCCCTAAACCATATCTGGTTGGTGGTGCAATGTGCCCATCTTGAAAAAATGATGGAGTTCGTCAATGGGTTTCGGATGACATCCCATTTATGAAATGGAAAATAAAAACCATGTTTGAAACCACCAACCAGATATTTCGATGGGATATGATGGGATGATTCACGGTTTTCCCCAGTTCGCATGTCCGGTGCTCCTTCCGCATCTTCCGCGTTCGAAGACGTCCAGAAACCGAGCGAAGGAAGCAAACATGGGGATAGCCTCGTGACATCGTGACGATTTTCAGGGTGAAACACGGTGAAACCATGAAAGCCATGGAGAATGATCTAAAAGTTTTGTGGCTTCTTGGGACATTCTGAATATACTTCAACACGTTACACCAAAAATTACTGCGGATGGTCGCGAAATCCTGCACCAGTAGATGGTTCGTCCCATGATCCAAGTCTTAGGTTTCATGCTTACCAATAGTTACCAACCGGTGCAGGATTTTGTCCATCCACAGTACCATATAATAAGATATAATAAGATATTACATAATAATGAATGTGTGATATATTATTCAACATATAATATGACCACAGTATTCTTGGTTTCAATATGGGTTTACCGCGTTTTGCCATCTTCCATGCAGCTTCTGCAATGTATAGTCCCACTTTCAAAGGGACCCTGGGACCCTTTTGTTTCAGACCTACCATTGATGTGTTTCATTATTATCACTATGAACTTATTTTTTCGTATTGACCCCTTAGCTTCATTCTCATTCGCATCGCGGAAAGTTATAACCCGAGGAATCCGAGGGCTTCACGGGTCAACTTCAGAAAGGCTCATCAGGTCCAACATGGTCCAACCATATCCCAGTGCGATACACGTAAAATCAATTGGATATGTCTGAAAATGGGGTATACCCCCAATTATAGCCATTTAATAGGGATAATGATCATTAACCATTGGGTGTAGGGGTACACTATTTTCAGACAAACCCAATTTCAAGCGGATTTCATCCTACTTCAAAATTGCCAAACCCTTTGCCTGGCCTCTCATCTGTTTGAGATTTTCTGAATGCACTTAAACGGCCAGGACGGTCGACCTTTGATACTCCTGTAAAAAGTAACAGTCCGTGGTCAGGATACTTCTCGATCTTTATCTTACAAGATGAGGCATCCATCATCGTCATCATCAAACAATCCATGAATAATCCATTAAAGAAAAATATATAGGTGAATTATCATCATCGTCTTTTACCCATTGTACTACCAACATCTACCATTTATATTTTATATGTTGCTTAAATGCCCATTGCCGTGTTAAATCACCAATCATTATATCGGCCAAACTGCCCTAGATTCTCGGGGTCGCCATGGTACCCAGCAGTCCCAAGGCATACGTCATGTTCGAAATGCCCTGCACGGTGAACGCTTCCATCCTGGTGCCACAAAATCCAGGTCATCGACAAAGAGCACTACGTCACTACATCCATCCGTAAAGCGTCCATACACCATCCAGAAACCATCTACCCTCTGGTTATGTCAAAATAGCTATTGAAAATGGCCATTTATAGTGAGTTTTCCCATTAAAAATGACCATTTTCAATAGCTATGTTAAATTACCAGAGGGTAAAATCATCCATGAATCATCTAAACATATCTAAACCATCTAAAACCATCCGCAAAAAAATCACATACCCTGTCAAGACACCAAGCATACTCAGGGGTTGCCTGCAAAACGACTCTTTTGACGAATACGTACCTTGGGGGAGTCGCTGACGCTCCAGGCAGAGTTCCTCATAGATTTATTACATATTGTAGATTAGATACAGAATATTATTATTCAAGTACTCAAAATTATCTTCTACATCTATTGCAAATGGAGTTAAATAGATATAAAATGATATAAATATTACACTATATTAAACTATATCTATCTATAATTCAATATAATTCTATGATGTTCTATCAGAAAGTATGAGGACTTGAAGAAAACGCCGCATTTCCTTACACCCTGAGAAGAACAGGCTGGACGGGACACATGACTTGCAAGATCCATCCAGTCCTCTCAGAGGCAAAATTGCAGGTGTCATGCAGAAAGGGTTCGTTCATGAACTGCAACAAACCGACCTCAAATGACAACCGAATCAACCGAATGGAGAAGTAGAGAGGTAGTCATGAAGGATATGTATGATATGTATGATCATGCATATTGTACATGATACACATGGTAATTCTTGCATATGTATGATCTGTATCCGTATGATCAAATGATCATGCCTCCGATTTCTGGGATTTCTGGAAAAATGAGGGGACCTCAAAGCCAGATGTAACCATGGCTTTCACTACGGCGTCTGGTTTGTCGATGGGGGGTATCCCCATTTTTTTAGAAACCTGTCTGGGTCCATAGTCAATCTTATTGCTAGGAATTACCCTCTGGTTATTTAACATAGCCATGGGAAATGGCCCATTTATAGATGGTTTACCTATTAAAAATGATGATTTTCCATGGCGAACTGTTAAATAACCAGATGGTAGATCACTTTTGAATGTCTTTTGGTGAACTATAAGACTTTGAGTTGTCCCAAGCGTCGAAGCATCGGTCAGGATCCTCTTGCACTGAAGTTGGTGGTAAAATAGCCGTGGGGCAGAGAAAATAACAAAATGACATTAGTTAATGATACATTGAAATATATGAATCATAACACATACATGTAAACACCAACTGTTCAAACCCCAAAAACCCACATCTGCCACCCTATTCTAGTAGAAGACCAGTGAAGGTTTTTGAGTTCGAACCAGTTTGAACCAGTCTCAAAGAGCTTCTCATCTGCTAGGACTTTGGGTGTGAAAGCGAGTGTGGTGTGACATGCCACAGCCTGGCTCTCAGCATCCTGAATTTCACCATCAAAACTCGTCAAACTGTTTTTTTTATCTCAAAATGGGGTGGACCCCAATTCATGGTCAGCTAATTTATTAAATGTGGAAAACTGATGACCGCTATACATATGTATATATATATATGTATGTATGTATGTACGTACGTACGTACGTACGTATGTACGTACATATATACATATATATATATATGTTTTTGGGGTGCCATAAATTAATTGATTTCAAGACATCCTGGTGACATCTTCGGCCATCGACTTACCAGCTGGCTGGTTCGACAACATCCCCGTAATCGGCAGATCGATAAGGGGGAAAAAAGAACTGTTAGCATCTAATCGATAATGTAATTGGATAATACTACAGTTGGATAATTGGATAATACTAGTGTAGTTGGAAATACTAATGGTACTTAATGTAATTGGATAATACTTTAAGTAATGTTATCAGATTATCCACCATCATTACAGTAACATTAAATCTTTCAGCTTCATGTTTCTACTTTAATCCGTCGTCATTGCATCCTCAACAAGATCGCAGTTCACACAGGTCACAACAGGTCACCACCATCCCAGGAGCCACATCCAGTTGACCCAGGAGCCACTTGGTCAGCCAAAGGCGCTCCGTAAACCAGGTTGGAAATGTTTTGAGGGGTGAACTCGTCAAGACGTCCTGGAAATTCGACAGATAGACCATGTTGAAGCATGGTGAGCCGAAGTGAACAAGTGGGATGTGAAATAAATGAACTACACGTAAATTCTTGGTCAAAAGTTGAAGTGAACTGCACCGGAAAATTCATATGAAAATCTACAACTGTCTCTGGACCTCTCATGTTCACCAAATTTTGAACATCTCCAAAAATCCATCGCCTATTTCTCTTCGGCGCATCCCTGAATCATCTGTCAGGCCACCCATCAGACCCATCCAGTCGTCACTTTCCCCGATTTTAATCGGATCATTCATGAACAGTTCTTGTAAAAAATAATGGTGTCTGGAAACCCAAAACAAAGACATAGACTGACATAGACCAGTGCTTTCCCCCAGTTTGAAAACCACCATTTATAGTTTTTAGTTTACTGGAGGCATATTGAGCCACAAAAAGGCAGAAAAGTAACAACCCACTTTAAAAAAAACAACTATATTTCTTTAGTTATGTAATATAACAACCATTGTACATCTATATCATAACCATTGTTTATATTTTTCTATCCTTTTGGGGCTTCCAACAAACCCCCAGCCACCCCGCTCAAACCGCCGTCAACCTCGTGATTCGAGGCAGGTCGCTTCCAGCAGAGGATCTTGACGAACCCGCAGCAGGGCACAGGAGTAGATCAAAATGGATAACCTCAGCCATGGCACTATGGTTATAAATGGTTAAACACAAGCTTTATCTTTATATGTGTATTAGATAAATATATATTATATGTACATCATATCTACTATGGTTGTAAATGGTTAAGCACGATTATACTATATCTTTACATATGTGTATTATATAAATATATATATTATGTATACATCATAACTACTATGGTCGTAAATGGTTACAAGTTAAACACGATTATACTATATCTTTACATATGTGTATTATATATATTATATACATATATGAAACATCTACTATGGGTAATAATATACTATGGTTATAAATGGTTATAAATATACTAGGGTATACTATATATAGCTATTATATCAATATATTATGGCTATAAAGTTATGGTTATAACATGTTAGACAATTGGAGAACATATTATACAATGTTTATTGCATAAATATGTTATACATGAGTGTATAAATATATATATATATATATGTATATAGGCTCGTCCCCGCTTCTGGAACCACATGGGGTGGGGGGGGTGGGGTGGGATGTTAACGTTCATGTGACCTTGCGGCAGGATGTTAACGTTCAGTGAACTTGCGGCAGCAGTTGA
>Ga0126342_10004665_pt1 | contig 23537 bp, 12 predicted proteins | sample Cyp1metagenome_FD_92528 | JGI IMG/M metagenome (GOLD analysis project Ga0126342, IMG submission 92528) | Coral microbial communities from Lord Howe Island, Old Settlement Bay, Australia - Cyphastrea 1 metagenome | ecosystem: Host-associated > Invertebrates > Cnidaria > Coral ...
GACATATCCAGTGGCAAGAGTCTGTGGAGACGAGCCTGAAGGAAAATTCGGCCAAAAAGGCGCCCATGAGAGGCAGGCGGAAAAGCTGGCCACAGGCTACAGGCAATGTCGTTCCCAGAAGCTACTTCAAAACCCAACTGGTGTGTCCCAAAATATTTGAATGGGGATGCCAAGTTCTTCAGTCGGACACATGACGGGAATATCTGGTGAGTTCTTCACATCTTCTGTTGTGATTCACTGTCCTCATCCCTTCCATTCCATTCCTTCATCTGCACAGGTGCTCAAGCCAGTTTAATTATTTGGGTCCCTTGTTCGGTTGCAAACGGTGGAAACGGAAAACAGGTCCGTATTAGCGGCATGGGATGGCCCTATTGCTATGATATTGGTATGGTCTTGGGGTTTAGCATGCTTTACCCATGATTTGCCCACTGGCGCCGGCACACCATGAATGATGAGTTGGAGCTGGACGGCAACTGGACCGTGGGGAATGTCGCTCGAAAGAGGCATGGAACAACGGTGGGCATGGGGAAAATGATGGTGAACCAATTGAATTTAGAGGTAGCCCACTTTCAGACATAACCATTTGAGGAGCTCACATCTCTATGGCACTGCTTGGATGTTGACCTCAATATTTCTGATTTTTCATCCCATCCAGTAACTCAATCCCTGCGCAAATTGTGGTTTGTTGTGCTCTGTTGTGGTTAATTTGACTTGATTCTTACGTCTTGCAGATGGATGGTTAAACCATCAACTATCATCAATTACCATCTTGTAAATTAACAGTTTGACCCTGAACATCACCAATTTTAGTGGAAACGAATCTTCCAGCCCCTATCTGTCAGGGTCTATGTTAATTTACTGGAGGGTAGTTAGTATCCCCAAAAACCTCCGGGCCAGGAAACGTCTCAAAACTGCGAAAGTTGAAGCTGGCCAGCTGGATGAGTCATGGAACCCAGTTGCCTGAAGCCTGCCTCTTTGCAACCCTGGTGACCAAATATCACATTCTTTTGGCTGTGATATGTTGTGATGCTAACCACGTGACAGACGCACGCAAACTGCTTTTTGGAGTTCCGGGTCATGACATGTTCCCGCTTGACCCTCAATTTGACCCAGACAAAACTGGTCCAAATATGTCCAAATATGTCCAAATACAATAGCTACTAAAAGTATGTGGTAAATTCCACTTTTTACAGCAAACAATTGATACCTTCCTCCATAGCATCCTATAACTGGGGTCAGATCATGGTCAGATCTTAGGTCCACTCCCGAACCCAAGAAGCGGAAACGCAAGGGGGGCAAAGTCTTGGAGGCGGGAAATCCCCCGCGGCGGAGGATGCTGGGAAAATCATCGAACTACTCCCATCCTCCTGATCTATGGGGGTGTGGAAAACCACTGAAGCATCCCACGGCGTCAGTCTTCTCGTCTACTGTTACTTCTACAATTATGTTACTTCTGCCAATATACTGTTTCTTCTACAATTCTGCCACTTGTTATGTTTTCTTATAGATTATATAAATATATATATATTATATACATGGTGTGAGCCTCTTCTTTTAGATGACGCATGCTATTTCGACACATACATATGTACGTATGTTTATATATATATATAGAGATATGAATAGGAAAACTATGCTTGGAATCAGCAGATTTTGGATTACCCTATTTTCAGACAAACCCGTACATATGTACTATGCTGTAGTCATATCTTAATACAAAAGTTGTTCAGTTATCCCGAAGTACACTGTTACTTGGTGGTGGTGGTTGACCAGTGTTGATCTTTTAAATCCCAACTACCTGTCAAAAACACATTCCAACTACCCCTTTTCGGCATATTCCAAAGAGGTCCAATGAGGTCTAAATATTCCAACTATGTCCAATAAGTGATCGGCCCAAACTTCATAAATCCAGACACCCTTCAATTTTATATTCGATCTTAGGATCACTATGTATATACATACATATTTTATATAACATTATCACATTTGACAGACATAAATATCCCGGCGGACCGGAAACCGTGCTCGTGAAAATAGAGTTTTACAAAAAAATGGTGTTTTGCCTCAGCGAGGCAACCATTGTTGTCACTCGAAAAGTGGGAAATTTGGACGTCCAAATTTGGGTGTTTTTGGGTGTTTGAGATCTCTGCAGCGTAGCAACCTGTAACGTAGCAACAAAACCAGAGATCTCTGCAGCGTAGCAACATCTAATGTTCGCACTACAAGGAACGTTAACATGCCCCCCCACCCCACCCCAACATAACCTCCGACCTGGCGTTTCCAAAAACGTGCATTTTGCGAGCACGGTTTTCGGTCCGCAGGCATAAATATGTGTTACGTATATGTATGCATATGTGCATGTTTTTTTTTCCGTAATCCCCCACCCCTGCTATTTCCTCTATAAAATGGAGGGGCGGCGGACCTGTGTACCGTTTTGGAATTATATATAGATATATATAGACATGTGTATACAGTATATACATGTATAATATATACACACGTGTCCTGTCTTGCGATTGTTAGCAAGGCCTAGGGCCCCATATCTTTGGATTGAAAATGAAACCCCAGACCCCAGAATGGCATTGCCCAGATTGAATCCCAGGGATCCAGCCATACCTTCTGAGGAAGTGATTTGGGTATCATAAGGGGGTCAAGTACCATCTAAGAAGTCATTTGAATCCATACAAGGGGGTACTCCCCAAGTATTTCTATGATTTATAGATATGTTTAGATATCTATAGACCAATCTAACATGATCTAACTATATACCACAAACAAAGAGTGACATCAGTGACGTACTCCCATTCGGCCAGGCCGTGCTGGCGTCTGAGCTGCCACCAATCGGCAAAGTGTCCTTGAAGAAATGGGCCATGACCCGGTGCGCCATGGGAAACATGGGATTTTGACCAATGACAAATGGTAGTTTGGTCATTTTTCCCATGAAACAATGTATGTCAACAATGAGAATATGTTTTTTCAACCAAGGATTGGATTTAACATGGATTTAACCATTGAATATGTTTTGTTATGTTAACCATCCAACATGAGGTAAAGGAACCATCAATATATATATATATATATATGGGATTGTAGCCATCAAACAGAGTGTGTTTTTCGGCATCAAAGATTTGGCATTATGGGTGGTTGCATGGTTTTTGTTGGGACCGTAACCATCACCGACTGGTCAAGGGTAGTAACTAACCGTTGACCAGGATGAGCAACATGCGAGTTATACACTTTGGGGCCATAAATGATGGATGGTTGATGTTTCGGACTGGGGGTATGCCGATTGATCGAATTAGTGTTGTTATAATTAATCATGCCCGCACGGCATGGTTCGTAACGAGAACAAGAATTATCCAAACGAAAAGACCAACTAATCTGGTCTAGCCATCCTATTTCTAAAAGAACAACTACACCCTCTGATAGTTTAACATAGCTATGAAAAATGGTTCCTGCCGTGGTTCCATGATTTACCTACACTAAACCTCTAATGATCCCAGCGAAGCCAGGATCTCCACTGCCTGGGTGGCAGAGGCCAAGAGTAAGAAGCTCTCGCCTCTGGAAGTGCTGCTCGGGCCGCGGGGTCGGGGGTGCATCCCATTTAGTAAATGACTTTTACCCCCAGCTATAAAGGGACTGTCCACACTTTTGTATGGGATTATATGGGTTATATATAGATTAATTATAAGCCACTTTCTAAGTGGGATGCACATCCAAGAGGTGTAAACAGGTAAACTGAACCATCCCATGGTGAAAATCATGTCCCCAATTACATTCAATAAGAAGGTTTGAAATTTGGTTTCGAAACTCCGGACTTTTTCTGATAATTGTTATATATATATATAGGTCTTTCACCCCATAAGTTGTTTGCACTTGTAACATGTCTTGAGTGGATACTTTGAGTGTCTTGATACGTTCAATATTCCATGGCGTGGAAAATCCTTGATACTTGTGAATGTCAATCGCAAAAACAAATGGTATACCGGGCTGACAAAAGGGGGTGCGAAACCAGCTGCAGTTTCTACTGGGGATGCAATCAACCAAATTGGATCTTGAGAGCAGGTCTGAAGGAAAATGCTGCATGTTGCAAGAAACATCACACCCTACAAAGAAGTTCTATAGATAGAAAAGACATATAGACATAAACAATTTCAATCTGGAGTTTTTCACCCCACAGATGGTGTTTTAAACCATCGGTATGCATTGTTTTTCATGATAGTCGCGCGCATGTGTTTTGCCAAGGAAAGAGCTCCGGCCTCACAGTTGGTGGTTTTTGCCCTGTCCACCACAGCTGGCTGTGCAGCAACTGCCAGACTGGGCTGCTAAGGCTACCAACATGGCTACATTGATCCCTGCTCCCAGTTACAGGGTTGACATATGTTTCAAAACTCCCACTCCTACGGGTGTTCAGATTACAACATGTTATAAATCCATAGCTGTGAGATGCCGTGAGAATGTCCCATCATTCTATGGAACAAGTTCATCGAACCAGCCATCTTGGTTTTGACCCCGGAATAGAACTGCCGCAAGTTCTGTGACTCGCATGGGTGTTGTCCTTCCAGCTGTGTCGCAGGCAAAGTGTACACAAGTGCAGAAACTGGGCAGCTTGGCCTACTCGCCAGTGGATTCCATGGCTTCGGTCCGTTTGAAAAATGGCTGATCCAGACAGATTTTACGCCCCAGCTGGCTTTTTTGGGAAAATGGGCTAGTAATGTTTACCCGCCAGTTATGACCATTTGAATAAGCAAGATGTTTAAACCTATGGATGGTTTATATGTGCAGACACACTCATATTGGGTATAGACCCGGTATGGCCTAGGGGTTCACTATGCAGCACCACGGTTGATCCACAGTATGGTTCACCGGTTAACCCATGGTTTTTACGACACAGGTTGTTCCGCAACGGTCGACCCAGGTTGCACGTCGCCTCTTGGTGGAAGGGTTGGATGTCATGGGTCCAGTGGATGTCTATTCTGAAAGCTGTGAAACTGCCCCCAACATATTGGAAAATCATGGAAAATCTGTATATATATATACAATAATATATATATATATAGTTCCCCGCAACATGGATTGTTCATGATTGTTCATGATAGTTCATCATATTGGAAAATCATGGAAAATCTCTAGTCCGTTTAAACGGGTCGATTTCAAGCCGTTCGCCGCCACTGCATGGATCACAAGGGTACGTTTGCCCCTTTTTACTGCTTGATCGGCTGGATCCTAACAAATCTTTACCATTGCTGATTAAGAATGCATTTGTGAACGGGCAGATTTACAGGCACGCTTTCTGGATCGTCAAAAACCACATATTTTTTCCGCTCAAACCAGCACAGTGGAATTTGGAAGCTTTTGATTTGACATTACACCGTCTTATTGACTTCCTTCAAAAAATGTGAAGTAGTGTCAAAGTGAGACTGGGGGTTCTAAACATCACATTCAAAATCATTCAAGTGATGCGAATGATACCATGCCCCAAATAGTTGGGTGACGGAGGGTATGTCCACCTCTTGATGCTTCAAATCTGCCAGGTTGGATTCGTATCCCCTCCCTCCCTTTGGAGGGTGTGTCCACACGTTTGTCAAACAAGACACGTGGTTATTCGAAGGTGTAAGATTAAATCTATATTCAATCCTCGAAATCCACGATACTTTCTGATTGAAGCCGCCATCGGACATCGGTCATGGTTCAGCTGCAGTTTGTAAAGGTAAGTCCAAACAAGTTCCGATGGTCAAATCCCATGTTGATGATTAAATTCCCAGTTCTCATGACTGGTTTGACAGTTCAGTTCCAATCTATATATTATATTACGGTTTTATTTATTTTTTACAAAATATATTATATATTTTGGTTAAACACCATAAAGTTGAGCTGAGAAAAAATAAGACCAACAACATCAAAGTTAGTGCCTTGATGCCTCTTTAGTCCCCATCTTAACTTCGTAAAACCAGGCCCTTCGATGGCAGCATTTCTGCATTGCTCGTGTGTAGCTCCACCGATCGAGTCTTCGCAGTGAAGGTGGGTCTTCCACATCCTTAGTTTATAGGAGGGTACCCTCCAGTAAATTAACATAGCTATGGAAAATCACAATGTTTAATGGGAAAATCGACTATTTCTGTGGCCATTTTCAATAGCTATGTTAAATTACCAGAGGGTAGTTGAAAACAAGAATTTCTCAACCACATTGCTCCTTGGGAGGTATATCCAACAGTATATCCAACATTTAAATCATTTGCATAGCCACAGCAATTTAAAAATCCGTTCCATTTCTGCTATGAACCAACTTTCTCAGTGGATGGTTGAATCCCTAAGGTTTGGAGTCTGGACACCACGCGAATGGTTGGTTCCTGAATTTTCTACCATGGAATACAACGTTTGTACTCGTAATGGGAATACGATATCTCATAAATCATGAATATCCCGGAAATATCCAGTATAGAATATTCCCAAATTTGTGATTCAACAATCTTATATTTCGATATGATACTTGTTGGACAATATTTCCATAGGCCATTACGACATGGTGATTCATTCAAGTTATGATAAGATCATGAGTTTTTTCCCCATGTTTGCTGAGATCTTTTCAGGTACAGGTTTCCTGGTTGGTTGAGAGTTGAGTGCTGCAAGGGCCATTTTGGAGATTTTGGAGTCATAAAATCCACCGAGCCACGCCCCCAAGAAAGTAACCGTCCAACTCCTGACTGTTCATTGCCAAACTACAATTTGTCATGGTTAAACCATGATTTCTTCGCCTTGTTAAATCGTTTGTGTTTTCCCCTTAGAATGATATTGCTGTTGATTACCCTCCACTAAAGAAATAGCAATGGAAAATGACACATTAACTTCCATGATTTCTACCTATCGATCAAAAACTGGTTGGTGGTTTGGAACATGGCTTTTATTGTCCATTTCATATATGGGATGTCATCCTTCCCATTGACTTTCACCCCATCATTTTTCAAGATGGTGATTTTTTGCCACCACCAGAAAAACCTCTTCGTTCAACCGCTGTGTCCATCGACCAAGGGAAAAAAAATCATAGGGTTCCTGTGGGTCCCTGTGGGTCAGGCAGATTGGGATGCAGCCTATCCTGCCTGTCCTGCAGTGCCGTTGGCTGCCCATGGCGGCGGTCGAAAGAAGGACCAGGTCACACGGCAGGCGCCAGAACTTTTGGGGATCAATGGGTGTGTCTAAAGATGTGGTATAGCTGTATAGTTCTATTTTTTTTTATATATGTGTTAATAGGAAACCTGATTATAATTCAATGGAGTTGGGTCTACACGATTTTCAGACAAAACCATGTTAATGTTGGAGAACCAATTTAGATGTTCAAATATATTGGCAACAATATTGGATCTGGGCTAAGTAGATAGCCAATATTTATATATCCCAATATTATCCCAACATTGGATGATATTGGTGGTTTCTATAAATTCATATTGGGGTATCTACTGATTTATTCACCTTCATAGCAAGCCATGTTCTTTGCCATGAATTGAATTTTAGGATGGATTGCTACTAGGTCTACTGTACCTTCCTTTTTTTGATCAACATTTATCAACCATGATCTTGGTTTGATGCCGTATTTCACGGGCCGCAGTACACGGGCCGCAGTATTGCGTGAAATATAAATGATATGTCAGCATCCACTAGACCGATAGACCTGAACTCAGGTGGTCTTCAACATGTCTTCCCCCCATTACTTACATACTTTCACTCTGTATATACATGTATATACTATGTGTATATATATATATATATATCATATATATATATATATATCATACATATATATATATATATATATCATACAAATACATGACTCACGGGATAGTCAGATGGTTTTGATCAACTAAGACATTTGTTGATATCCCAGGCCCCTAACGCCATTGGGGAATCACCAGTCAGAGATACCTATTGAATATCAAGAACCGATTGAATCCGTGTGAACTTAACTGCCTCTACTGAAACCATCAACTTTTTTCAACTAAGCTCATGAAATTCACTAACCTACATAATGCATATTGTTTTCCTTACTGGCAGGATATGTGGCCGCGGCTCAACTTGTAAGACCCCGATCCATACCCTGGACCCACACGCGATCCATACCCACGATCCATACATCTCTAATGGATATGATCCATACCCTTGATCCATACCTAAAAATGACAAGATGTACTTATATATATATATACATATACATACCAGGCCATTTTACTATACCTTTTTAACAGATCTGGATCAAACCTCTGACCCGTAACTCACTCGTTCCATACGTGCGGATCACAGCAGAACGATCCATACTCGTTTTTTGAGCCATACACATACATATAACTATATTAGTATATATATATACACACATGTTAGGTAATGTTATGTATGTATGTATGTATGTATGTATGTATGTATGTATGTATGTATATATATATATACATAGAGAGATGCGTGTATCTTTATATGCATTTATATATATATATATATATGTTTTTTTGCGTATACTATACATGACTGTGGTATTGTCACCCCCACAAACCAATGCAACCGGTACATTATATTTCCATGCCCAGGCCATGGTGTTATGACCACCCCAAAATATGGATTCATAAAGTTCGATGTTTGCATTAAATCCATTAAATCCCCAAAAAGATATCCCATGAATGTCCAATTCTTCATGCTTTTTTCTCCACCTGACTTGACCACAAGTTCCGGTCAAATCCCTGTGTATGACCGACCCCCAGCAAGATATAGCTAGGTCTCCGGCCAGGGGGTGGAGATGGCAGATCTAATCCCTGGAATTCCAGTGTCAGATATGATTGGCTTCCCTTTATCCATCTAATCCCTTGATTTTATGTAACTGTAAAACATTACCCTCCAGTTTTTTCCGGTAGCTTTGGAAAATGTTTGGACCATTGATAGTTGATTTATCTATCAAACACAGTGATCCACACCGTAGCTTTTTGTTATTTTACTGGGTTACCGTAGTTTTTTCTGCACAAGTGGCTGCCGGTCAAATCCAACTGCTAGGCCAAAATTCTGCAAAAGGGCACATCCCTGGCCATTGCTACGCCAGCGCGGGTGCTGCGATTAAAGGAGGACTCCGACTGCCACGGGGCCGGAGGGTTGGGTCCAAAAGGTTGAACCCAGGGAAAACCCATAGGATACCATGGAACACCTATAGAAAACCCATGCAAAACACAGCCTAAATTCGTGGGCCCCAATATGTTGTCTCATCCCCTACTAATTTCTTAGGCTGTTTCATATCAGGGGGATGCGATTACTTGTGGCAACATATTGCATGTAAAAATATACTGGGGAATGTTGATGAAGATGATGAAAATCCGTTGGAAGTGGTGGTTATTGATTTTGAATCAAACCCAAATTGACTGGGAAAACCCGATACTTTAGTAATCTTAATTATTTAATCGGTTTGCCACAAACGCGATCTCAACCGTACCAGCCAATATACTAACCAGCCGAAAAGAAAAGGGTATCCAAGATTGGCTATGGGTTTCCTAATCCATGGACATATTGAGGGTTTGGGATATCAATATACAAGTTCGATGTGATAAAATGGGGGTTAGGTACAAAGAATGGGAATTGTACCAGTATAAATCGTGTGAAATATGGATTAGCCGAATAATCATGGCAGTATAAGACTAAGCGTTTGATGATGATCGGGATATGACCAACAAGATGGATTTGTATTGGTACTAAAACGGTTCGATTTTCCACGCACTTGCCATGTTGATAAAGCGGCTGGTGATCAAGCAGCAAAATTCGGGGTGCCTATTTTCTTGGGAAGTGAATAGATGGAAAGTAGTGTTGTAGTGTTTCAGAGATGTCATCAATAATACCTGGAGCCGGGAAGAGAATCAGATCAAATGTGTTGGTTAAAAGTATATATATATACCACCTATTTATGGTGATTTTGGGGATGGTTTATGAGTATTTCACCCACATTATTGACAATACTTGCAAGAGACAACAGACTGAAGACTGTGGAATTCAATCCAGCTATTGTAAACACAGGAATGGGAATAGATTAGACCAATTGGACCAGCCCCAATTTGCAACTGTCCAGCCCTGAAAATTAAACTTGCCCAGTATCCTTTACTGGTATGATACATATATACGTATAATTACGTATATATGTACATACTGTTGATATACATGACATAATATATATATATATATATTATACATATATATATATGTATTATATATGTATACGCTGTGGGTATACATATATATATACATTGTCGATCTAACCAGTGTACATTTGACATGATGGATATATCTATACAATCAACATGTCAATCTGCATCATATATTTGTGTCTTTGTCCATATAGACATATTTAGTCCATATGCAGAACAGCTATGTGTGCACGGTCGGTCCTAAACGGTCCTTATGTTCAGGTCACCAGAAATATGGATGTGGGTCAAAATGGAAGACCGATGTGGGACCACAGATGTTAGTCTAGTTTAGTATTAACCATCCAATTATTGGGGTACCTAATGACTTGACCCATACCCATATCATCCGCTAGGAGGGCCATTTAGATCTCGCGAAGATCGGTGTGGTCCTGGTAGATCTGGCGAAAGACATGAAGCAGCGCGATGTCTTGACGCTGCAGGAGATCCATGGGATTCACCCCATAAGCGGAAAGCGGAAATCCAAACGGGGGGAAACCCCAGGGAAAACGCGTTTGGATATGATCTTAAACTAGATGGTGAAAGTGGAAATGGCTATGTTAGTGAACATTAGTGAACTATGGAGGCTACACGTTTTTACCTTCCAACTATAGACTTCGACCCTGCAAAATGTGGCACGGAAGACTGTACTTTCCAAGATTGGGATGAGTGGTTCTCAGTGTCGATGGAATTCAATGAGTTACCCTCCGGTAATACTGTAGCGAGGCTGGCTGGAAAATCCGCCATTGATGATCTTCCCAGCGAACTAAACCTCCATTTAGAATGGTTTTTTCTGATACTTTCCCATATTTTCCTATGATGTTCCCATATTTTCCCGACAATTTCCCAGCTAGCCACGTTTGATTACCAGACGGTGAGGGATCTCTAAGGCCGCTGGCGGTGAGGGTCATCACTGGTTCTGAAGAAAAAGTGTGGTGCTGTCCTTAAATGCGGGACCACCAAAAAAAAAACAGAATCCATCATAATCAATCATAATCAATCATAATCATAATCCCATGTTTTTTGTTGGGGAAACCATGAAAAATAGTGCTTGCAGAAACTATTTGAGTAAACCAAGTCCAAGTATTGGCCATATCTCCATGATCCATCATGATCCATCATCCAGGACACGCGCTCGGATTTCTTCAAGTTCCTCCGCGAAATCCAAGCGTTGCTTCCCAAGGCAGTCAAGGCGCCGCGTTTTTCCGGGCTGCGTGGAATGGACGCTGGCATGGACCATTGGACCATGGCACTCCTCTCGGAAAATATGAAGAACATTGCCGAGCTACATCTGAAAGAACATGAAATAACCAATTACTCCTTGTCAGGATGTTTGTAGTTGTTATATGTTGTTATATAAGTTATATATAAGTTATATATCTATCTTCCCAATCCTAATCATTCTATGCTGGAGGTATTGCAGTTGTCCCATTTCTGCCAGCGCTGCCAGCCCGTGTAGGTTCCGAAGGGCCTCGCCTTGCTGCTGTGCGGGCTGAGCGGCTGAAAACCGAGTGATCCAAAAAGTCCATTGGCTAATGCATATTTTAGTACCAAAATCATCATATTTGTTTAGGCAATAGCTGCAATATGTTGCAATACATATAGATTATTTTAATGATCCTTCACAATAACATATAATAACTATAGTTCCTGATTTCTGAGGTTATAGATAAGCATTCTTCGAAGAGATCGGGGATTGAGATCTTTGCAATTGAATAATTTGCAAAATCAGAAGACGCCGTTGCGCCAGGAGCATTTCTGGCTAAGCCCTTGTTCAGTATGGTTGAGTATTGGGACATATTTTGATCATGTTGGAGGTTTGTCAACTACCCACTGCTCGGTATCTAGGCTTGGCGGCTTTGATGGGGATGATGTGGCATGGGACTGCTGTTTTTGGCTTTGAACCACGGGGGTCTCATGCTCCATATTTGGATGCAAATGACTACAAATGACTACAAGACATGGTATGGTTTCCTGGGCTGGAGACCATACATGTTGTCTTGTTTGAGCCATCTCCAATTGTTGCGGCAGAAATTGAGAGGGCTCGACTTGGGGGCTCAGCACAGAACGCGCTTTCGCAAAGATGGGGTTGAAACATGTTGAAACCATCAAGCAAACGATGTGAAGTGTGCTTGTAAGCACTGACCCATATCAAAATCATAACTAGAAAACCAGGCCACAAACAAATCATAACAGCAAATCATATATGAATCATACTGTATCAGAATCAAAACCCATTAAAACATATAGTTATTTTGGAAACCCTCCATCCTAGAGCATGATGGTGTGTGGATCGAAACAAAGCTGGCATCCTATCCTTCACGACATAAACATTCGCCATGGCGAGATATCGATTCATCCATGCTTTCTTGCTGATTGCGTGCCACTCTCAGAACAGGTCTTGAAAAGACGACCGGAAGAACCTCTCACGCCGGAAGAATCATTTGGTGGTGGTAATTACCCTCCAGATCTCCAGTATGGCCCAGTTCGATGTTTTCTATGCATATTCAAGTTGGTGATGTTCCATAGCAATGTTGCTGTAAATTACCAGAACGTATATTGTTCAATTGATCTAATCTCATCCCTCTAACATTAGGTATTTTTGTTCGTACAAGGAATAGATCCAATACTAAACCAGGGTTTCTACGATGGTATTTTCATGGGAGTGGATTAACACATGGGCTTACAGCCTGTTTAGCTGACGGGACTGCCCTCGATGATGATGACCCCCCACCAATTATATCTCGGTATTCCGTAAACCCCTTCCCCCCAATATTCTCAGTACTCCCTTGGAATCCCTCCTTTGGTATTGGATCTATTCATGACTTGGTGACACTTGGTGACTTGGGGTTCCTCATTGTGGCTAGGAATTCCGATCCGGGGATGGGATGAACGGTCAGTCGAGGTTGCAGCTCCTTTCGTAGGGGCACTCGGGGCACTCGGGGCACTCCTTTGTGAGCATGTAGAACATGTAGAACTACATCATACTTGGGATTCACCAAACATATAGGGTACCCCCCAAACATACTTGAGCTTATCACGTTCATTCCAAATAGAAGAACGGTAAAAAGGTCATTCGGATATAACCCAGTTCTGAACAATGCCATTCGCAATAGGCCAGCACCGTGTGATCCAACGTGGTCAACAAGTGGAGTGTCAAGCTCCGGGAATTTGCACTGGTAGAGCAGAATGAAGTTGCTATGTTTGACCATTGATGTTGGGAATGCAGCACAACATACATATGTACATAGCATAGGTCCTCCAGATCATTAGATCATTAGATGGATGTTGAATGATGTGTATGGGACGAGAGTAAGTTTGTCCTTTGGTGTGGCTCTTCTTTGCTGAATGTTAAGTTGTTGCGGATCATTTGACGATGTGGCCTGCATCAACCTGAGCACACGCGGTCTGCGTCGGCCTTGTGGCTTGAGCTCAATGAAAACAATGCCACGTGGCTGAAAAATGCAGAGACCAATGGTGAAAACTGGAGTTGTCTGGGCAGCACATCCTTTTCATTAAAAACTATATATTGTAAACACATGTAAACACTATTCAAAATCCCTGTGCGGTTTCAACAGTTCAAGGCGCTGAACGGTCAAACAAAAACAATTGACAAATCAACAGCGGCATGGAAGCCTCAGCCAACAGCTCCAACAAAACAGCGCTCCCTTCGGTCAGTTCCTTTGTCGTCGGATGGTGTCCTAATGTTGTCCTGGCACGGAGCCCCATGGATTTTCTGGCCAGGTCAAGTCAGGTGTTATTTTCATGTTTGAACATATGGCTATGGATCAATACCTATTAATACCATTTTTAGTGGGATGAACATCCATTTACCAGCTATTTTGATGTTCACCAGGGGTACAAGGTTTTGACACACTGCCATATGTGAAAATATGTGAAAAACTTCTAAAGACCTGTGTGATTATTTGTTTGAATCCCCTTTGTTTGTTGGTTTCATCAGGAGTCATGATGGCTTATCACCACTTATTCAAGGGAACTGCCAAGTATGACACCTGTTGGGATCGAAATTGTGCTATACTGTATGCCGCTTAAATAGCCATTTAATGGGTGTAAAATGATGCTGATAATTCATCGGAGTTGGGGGTACATCGTTTTCAGACAAAGCCATATGGTAAGCCCAATCCCAATGCCATTAACCTCCAATCGCGGGCAGTTTATCCCCCACCATGGAGGAAATGGGAAGAGTCTATTTGCTGTGCCATAGTCAAAAGTTGGATTATAAATGATTATATTATAATATATATATATATATACACACACACCAGTAAACCCATATTGGGGGATGTTTTAAAGCGGGATGATGTTGGCCAATTCACAAGGACTCCCCAATGGTATTTTCCCATCAGAGGGTATTGTCATCAATCTATTAATAGAGCTCAAAATACGCATTGAGTGCCATGCAGCTTGACCATTGGTTTCCCTGAGATAAATCAGGGACGGCCGTAACCTGTGATTTCCTGTTACTGTACGAGTTGTGTTGTGTTAGAAAAATAATGCCGGGAACATGTTCAGTTAATTTTTATTCGATAAAATAGGAGCAATACAGTTTTTGTTTTTTTATGTTCTCTTGGATTCTTTGGAGGTTTGTTTAGGTTTCCTTAGGTGTTGTGGGCTAGTGTCTTTGATTCATGGCCAAAGACATCCGAAGACCACAACAATCAAAGCAATCAGAGAAGAGAAGATAATCAGAAGAGAAGAGAAGCACAGTATCTAGTGATCTAATGTTTGTGTCAACATGCAATTTATAGAGGTTTGTTGAAATCTGTCAGTTCTCCCTAAGAGTTACATGGAAAGAAATGTGCCAAACAACTCAGTGGGCTCCCACTGCGGTGCTGTGGACATTTGGTGCTGCGGTTTGATTCTTCCAAAGGTGACTTAAAAGTTCCAGCTGTGTGGGTTTCTTTGGAAATAGGATACGTCGACAATGCAATTGTTTGCCATATGTTTTCCTAATGTGGTAAATCCAGCAATAGAACCATCTCAAACTTACCCAGTTTATTCTTTTGGGGCATTGTGGGTCATGATCAAATATGATCAAGCCTCAAAAAGTGGGCTTATGACATTGGGTCTACGGCATTTACTATCATTGTCCCCATTTCAATGATATTAATTGTATATTAATTATATATATTCGATTGATATCCATTTTGGTTTGATCATTTTTCCCCATGTTTACCTTCATGTCATATCAATTCCCATGTGTTTTTCTCATCTTGGTCCTACCAGAGCATCTCAGCCACCAAGGCCGTTGGAAAAGGTTGCACCTTGCTGGGAGTTCTCATCATCCTGTCAACACGATTCCTAAAGTGGCAGAATTTGGGGGGTCTAGTTATAATGTTGGTAAAGCATTTTTAAACCATCCCTAATTTCACCATAAACCATGCCCAAATGGGTGGTTTATTATTGTTTATCTTGTTTTTGCCACACTACACGGTTTTCCAACAAAACCAGGATCATTGTGGTTGGCTGAGCAGGAGCTACATACCGATTTTTCTGCTCAAGATGGATGCATCTTTATTAGCCGGGCATAGCTGGTCTAAGTATTTCTGGTTGAATATGTTTCAGAACCATTATTTTGGAAAACTGGATGATTTGGAACAGACATGGATTTGTGGCTGTAGGTATTGCACAATTTGTTTTGACTCCTCCTTTGACCTTCCAAACATGACAGCTAATAGACTAATCTTATCCATTGATTTTGTGCTGTGTTCTTCGGTGGACATACTTTCTGTTTTGACCTGCCAATTGGGCGCAAAACGAGGTAAGAAAACGAGGTAAACCTTGAAGGCCTAGAATCAGATCAACAGCGAGTCTGGCCTAAGCTACAAAACGAGGTCATTGATTGAAACGAGGTCAGGGAATGAAAATCGAAGTATATAGGGCTGCAATTTTCCCAAATACCTTTTGCCGCTTATATATATATATATACTATCTATATATTTGTTTACCTATTATGTTAGTATGTTATGTACATACACAATATAATATATATATACAGTATATATATGTACATATGTAGATATATATATATATATATGTACATTATGTGTGTACATATAAAAAGTACAGTTTTTGCATGTTTCTGAGGACTCAAAGCTGGGCGGAGCGTTGGGGCAGCTGCAGGGTGCGCTTGGCACGGCTTGGGGGTGCCTTGGCACGGCATCCGGATGTATTGGCTTTGAATAGGAGGTGACCATGGTATACCATGGAAACATACGGTTAAACGATGGTAGGTCTTGGGATTTCTTATTCTTGATTTGGGAAAAAATGGCGATATGATGTGGTGTGTAACTTCAATTGTAATCAGAATGATGCTTTTGGAATTGGGTTATGCGTCAAAGATGTCCTTTTCCCACTCGTTGGTTGATCAGTTGATCAGGGTCTCCACAGGAAAAATCACCGAAAAAAGGTAAGCCATAAGAAATCGTCGACCAAACGGGGATATTGGTATGAATTGGGTATGATAGGAGTATGGATGTGTGTGTGTGTGAACACGGGGCATACCCCCCAAATGACAGCTATTTCATGGGGATGGGGGAAGTGGTTTTTAAAACCGTGGGATTTGGAATGTTGCTTTCAAAACATAATAATTCCAATTGCTAGAAAATAGTGCTATAGGTGTATGTATACATACACATATATAACTGTACATATATATATACACAGTATAATATATATATATACATACAGTGTATATATATAATTGTATATATATATATATACAACAGTATAACTGTATATATATATATGTATAAATAGATAAACTTATTATATCACCATAAAATGACAATCATCCTATATGAATGTGTTTGATGATAATGAATGATCACCAAAAAATGAAGTACAATTATAGTAAATGTTGGAAGGTTTTTCCCACAATCATGTAAACAGTGGAACTGTATGTTTATTTCAATCAATATAGTAATCATGTCCAGATGGTAGCTGAGTAGTAATAAAACACCAGATGGCCCAGATGGTAGGCGAGTTTTAACTATAAACACCACCAAAAAAGTCAGAGTTGCGCATGACTTATACTGTAGTAATTCCCCAGATAGCACACTATCTATTAAAACCACAACAAGATGGAAGGTTCAAAAACAAGACATCTGATTGACAAATTGGCGTTTTAATCATCCACATTACCAATATGATGTGAATTTCAGATCAATTTTGGTTCACTCAAGCGACCAGTGAATTTGTAGGAAAGTGGGTCCTGTCTTTGTTCAAAATATTGTGGAGGAGTCAGGGTATTTTTTTGCAGAGTAAACAAAAGCTGCCTAGTGCTGTCAGAGATATCACCTAACACACAAACATATATAATATAATATATGATATATATATATATATATATTATATTATGTAATTTATATAATATATAATATATATAATAAAATAATTTATATAATATAATGTAACATATAATATATAATATCTTTATGATAATATATATATAGTATATACTATATCTATAATAATAATAACAACAATATATATATATATATGTATATACTAGTTTTTTTTAAATATATATATATATATATTATAACACTATATATATAATATAATATATATATAATATAATATATATATATATATAATATAATATATATAATATAATATATATATTATATATAATATATATATATATAATATATATATATATATATATTATTCGTCAAAATAAGCCATTCAAATCAAAAAGCCTGTTGGTTCTTGTTTTGATGCCACATGTTTGTTGGCTAACTCCACACCAACTATTAGCTGAATCTCTACACTTCATTGTGTTTTTAGCTTGATCTCTACATCATGTCATCGGTAGACTTCTGAATTGTGCGGACTGAATTCCCGGTGTTTTTGAAATTTGGTGTCAAAATACGACTCCAATGACCCAACGACCCCACAATGACACAACTGCCACGTGCCGTTGGTTGGTCATCTCCCAGGTTGGCATCTTGGGCTTCAGGGGTTCCAGGGCGACTGCTGGGCAAGGAGCGGTTTGCGAACTGGGGAGTCACCATTTAAGGACATGGAAAATGGAGAGGCATCTATTCTGCATTAAAACCTTTGCCCACCCTTTTTGTTTTGCTGCTGTATTTTGATCACCCCAATCATCTTGAATCTTCAAAATGTCGATTTCCCCATGGTCTGGTCAACAAACCTATTTCCGTATTAAATCCAAGTTAAAAACAGCATCCAAACTTTTTTTCAAGACAGTAGCCTATGGGGCCTAGGAGTGACTCAGATCCTTAATAATAGAATTGTTTGGATTGTACTTTATTGATCTTTATTGTGCGAAGGAATTTCTGGGGTAAAAAAAAAAACATGTTATCCACCTTTATTTGGTTAAAAACTGTTGCAATTCCTTTAGAAAATCTGGAATGAAGTCCTTACTTGTCTTTAGATTTCCTTTCGGGTTTAAAAGGAAAATGAATTGAACGCAATTTGATATGAATTGAAATCCGTACTTATCCTTAGATTTTTAATTGGACAAACAAGAACATGAATTGAACACAATTTGATATGAATTGAAATCCTTACTTATCATTTGATTTCATTTCGGTTTTAAAGGAAAATCAATTGAATGTAGATTCAGGTAAATTGAAATCCTTTCAAAGCCGGATTTTTTGAAGTTTAAAAGGAAAATTAATTGAAAGTAGATTGGCATCAATTGACATCCTTGAGTTGATCATCCTGAGTACCGACCTGGTCCCTCCAAAATTGACCCCTTAAAAAGTTGGTCCCTCAGTTGTTTGGGGAGCCCCCTGGCCCCTAATCAGGATCCAATCAGGATCCAAGATGACCTCAAACTCTGGCTGGCTCGAAGCGGATATGCTCGGATGGTATTTTAACTATGCTGAGGATACAGGGTATTGAATGATCTAAGTGAACTATTGTGAAATTCAGATTTTTGAACCACCAATCATTTAGCTGTAAAACTGTGCTTTCGGACTGGATCATTTGGGCTGTTCCACTCCCAGCTCAGCCAGGACGCAGCATGGTGTCTGGGTTTGCAAGCATTTTTCAGAGTGCTTGTGCTGTCAAGGTAGGTTGCTGCTGTTTTACAGTGTTTTTTTTAATGTAAACGTACTGTTGTGTGCGTGTGAGTGTGTGTGTGTGTGTCACTTAAGCAGTTTTGAACAAATGAATAAACAACATTCAATTCAAGAGAGGCAGTTGTTTCAGGGGAGCCTGTGCGTTGTATTCTTTATGCGTTTACCGACAATGTGGTATCATGTCGATGTTTCAGAAGCAAGGAAACAACATAACCATGTCAGCAAACCAACAATGAGAAGGTTTTCCAATTGAGATTTGCTGGCAAAAACTAGGAATCAAATCTTTTGAACAAGGACTTCTTCATTCTTCAAGTGTTTTTCCTCTTTAAAAACAGCCCCAAAAGACTATAAAACTTACATTTTAACAGGTACCATACTTTCAAGAGATAAATTGCTGAAAAAATGTCTGAGGCTCGCCGCCGACACCGCAAAGTTTGTGGTGGCTGACCTTCCGTTGCCTGTCCTTGCTGGGATGACAATGAGGTATGGGATGGAAATGGTGTACACCCCAGGCTATTTGAACAGTTGTTTTTGTCGATTATTTTAGGTATCCATTATCCCTATCTCCAGTGGGTTTATGATTAAAAGTTAAAAGAGGTTGATAAGCTTTTGCAAAAGCGTATTCGTGGTGAAAACACCTTCAGTACCACACCCTTATGATCCCTTGAAAAACATTCTGGATCCCAAAAGTCGCACCAAAAAACAGAAATCTTTGTTTGAAATATGTTGAAATCATCTACAATTGAAACACCATATTTTTTTTTTTCTGTGTAAAACATGGCAAGAACAGGACTTAAAAAAAAATAGAATTCCGGAACATTCTAGGGATATTTCAAGAGAAACCGAGGCCAGTTCTGGTGGGTCGAACGGCTGACCTGAGCCGCGCTTTGCTTCACGTCCGTGACTGGGCAGCCCATTTTGGATCCCCAGTCGTCACCATGGCTTTCAATACCAAAATATGGTGTAAATTCGATTAAACTCCATGATTTGGGGGTACCCCAGTTTTAGGAAACTTCCTACTGTATATATAATATTATATAATCTGTATATATATATTTGTATATAATATATATATGTATATATTTATATATAATAAATATATATATATATATATATACATAATATATTCAATATGTATCATTATATATCAACATGAGTGATGAATCATCACATATATTGATTTTGCACTTTAGTTCCTGATCTTCTCGGGATGCCAGAACCAGACAGAACCAGACGTGGCCAACCACTGCAAGTTTTGGACTTGAAGGGTTTGTCGCGATACAACTGTAAACATTCATTGGTTAAATTGCATTGTCTCAAATCCAAGTTTATTCATTTTTTTGTGATTAAGTCATTAAGTCAGTTAAGTCATGTTAAATCCCTATTTTTCTTACCCTCTCGTAATTCAATATAGCTATGGAACATGGCCCAGAGATGATTTAACCTAGCAGCCTAGCGATTTACACTTTGTTTTAGATGACCAGAGGGTAACTAAGTTGAAATCTCCACATTTTCGGCGAAATCACCTGGCCGTGAGGCCTGCAAGATGTGGTGAATGACCCCAAGCACTCGGCAGCCTTGGCCACGCATAAAGCCTTAGACCTCATGGGAGGCCTCACGGTCCGTGGGGAAAATGGTGGATTTTACCCGGTAAAAACGTTGTTGATTTCACCCTAAATGATGGATTCTACCCATTAAATTTGGGATTTCATGTGTTTTTAGCCAATTGATGGGATTGAAGACTCCACAAATTAGATACAAATGGCCAGACATAAATAGCCAGAGATCATAGTCGATTTAACCAAGATGTGGATGCAGTCCTAAAAAATGGGTTGTCCAAAAATGGGGGGGTGTAAGCAGCCCAAATGGGAGTTCTGATTTTGCCATTTCAATGTCCAGTACTAATCATTTATAGGGGATATCCCAGCTATCCACATTTGCTTGACGGGTATCCCATGACAAACACCGATCCCCATCGTGGCATGGCCCCGATCCCCGCTCCGCCCTAGGCGGCTTTGTGAAGATGGCGCAAGTGGTGGCGCATTCACCGGCGCTCTTTCCAGACGCCTTTGTACGCGCTTGTCGAGGTTGGGCCATGTTGGGCCAAGGTTGTTAAAGGTATGTTATGATGTAATATGTGGTTTGGGTGTTATCCACTAGACAAGTTATCATTGGGTGTTATCCACTAGACAATTATCATGGAATATTGAATGGTGCAGTATATGAATAGTATATGAACAGGTCCAATTGATAACCAATCCCATTCATGTGGTAAACCCAATGCCATAGTCACCATCCCATTCACCAACCATAGAAGGGCGTATAGATCATCCCATTTCCAGGGGTCTACCTTTTTTTTAATGGAAGAAATGGGTGAACTGTATATATGGATAGTTTACACTGGGATAGGATCCCTGTAACTACGGTTATATATCACATACATATATATATATATATATATTCATCATACATCCACTTTGAACTGGAACTGCACTTCCAAGCGGGTGAACCACCCAACCCTTTGGAATAACTCTGGGAATATCCAGCTGGGAACTGGAACTGCACGGAATTTTCCAGCTGAAAGGCCGTGAGAGCCGTGAAGTCACCATCTCCAATGTTGGTTTATGAATCATAGTATGTTTGATGGTACATATTTTACATAATTTATGATTGATGGTACAAGATATAGCCTGCTAATATTGTTTATTATCCCCATTCGAGGTTTACGATTGATAGTATATGATGTTTTTGATGACACCCCAAAAAATATGCTTCGTCAATGGGATGGTGTCTATGGCATTGAGTTTACCACATGAATGGGCTTGGCTATCAATTGGATCTATTGATATACCGTTACCATCCATCAAACTTACCATGGCAATTGGGTAATTATGAGATCGATTCATGACTTGATGTCCCCAAAATTTGGTGTGCTTGATCCATGAATTCGCCAGGTAGTCTTGCACAGGCCGGGTGGATTCCTGCTTGTGGCCGTTGCTGAAAATGGGGGGGATTTCGTGTAACCAATGCTTCAAACATGCGCTTTGAATGGTGGATAGTGTTTTTTTTAACCAGAGGGTTTTTTGGGGGTAGCCTATTGTCAGACACTTCCTCTATATTTTGGATCCCCTTTATATAGCGGTTGGGAATCTCCAACCAACTTTGTGCATCAAAATCATGGCGGCTTCACCAAGTCAACTGAGTCAACTGTAACTGAGGACGACACATCTATCACCCCACAGGCCCCATGGAGAACACCTTCCACTCTTCCACAATGTTCCAACATGTTCCATAATTGTTCATAAACATTCATCATGTTTGATAATGTTTCATCATGATTGACAATGTTTCATCATCATCATCATCATCTTCATCTTCATCTTCATCTTCATCTTCATCGTCCATCGTCCATCGTCCATCGTCCATCGTCCGTCATTTGAAGGACATATTGAGGCACCAACAATTTCCTGTTGCATCGAGACGCAGGCTGTGACACCCCCTGCCCCCATGGATGATATCGAGCGCATCCTGCTAGAGGATTCAGCAGCGGGAAGCGCATCCTGCTGGTGGTTTTCGAAAGGGGGGATCTCACCAAGGCTAGTCACTGATTGACATCAAAATGCGAAATTTATCCATGATTGATCTCAAGATATGGCAATCTGATAGAAGGGAACATGAATCAACCATCGGATTTTGGCTTTCCAAAATGGGTGTGTCCCAAAGCGGGGTCTACCCGCAAATTCCTCGGTTATCATATAGTCCAGGGAAAAAAGGAGTCACCCCATTTCCACGCCCAGATGGAACTATGACAACTATGAAGCATCAAGAGTCGCTGTCACCCATTACGAACGGGCCTATATCTACAGATATTTGGAGATTCACAGGAGAATAACCAGCAATGAAAAAGTCCCAAATTTGGATTGCAATCAGCAGATTGGGAACATCAAAAAACATGGGGAACACGATCAACAAACAATGTATCCTTCCACCCCAGTAATCCCCAGTATGACATTTGCCTTATCGGTAGAGTGGACTGGCCGGGTCGATGGAGCTGTTTACAATCCCATAGTTGAATGACTTGCGTTGAACAAGCACGGGTTTGTGGAAGTCACAGGTGTTAAACTGATAGTTGTTGCCCTTATATATATACATCAATCAATATATACATATATATATATATATATGCATACATACATTTATATATCATATATATATATATATATATGTATACACATAATCACATATATATATGTATACACATAATCAC
>Ga0126342_10004666_pt1 | contig 23537 bp, 27 predicted proteins | sample Cyp1metagenome_FD_92528 | JGI IMG/M metagenome (GOLD analysis project Ga0126342, IMG submission 92528) | Coral microbial communities from Lord Howe Island, Old Settlement Bay, Australia - Cyphastrea 1 metagenome | ecosystem: Host-associated > Invertebrates > Cnidaria > Coral ...
ATCTTGGGGCTGTAGGTTGGGAACTTTTAGCAGAGTTGGGGCCAACATGAGGCATCTTGGGGCTGTAGGTTGGGAACTTTTAGCAGAGTTGGGGCCAACATGAGGCATCTTGGGGCTGTAGGTGGGCAATTTGCAGCACTACTTCACGGACTGAGTCGCTTCTGTTCCAGCCACAGCCAGGGACTGCAGAGGCAACTGAGTGCCGGACCGCCTCCTGGCATTGCTGAGTTTATCAGGATTCCCAGGATGTCCAGGTGATTTTCCACTTCACATCGATACATCAACGATTTTCCCATGTGACCCCTGCCTTGGTCCGTTTGGACGGAGCCTTAGGTCATCAGCGGATATGATGTGGTGGATATGGTTGATATGATGGGTTCACATGGCTTAAGGGTATCCAATGTATATCCAAATATATCCCAGATTATATCAAACTATAATAATAAAATGCTTCGATGTCAACATGAACAAAAAATACGTAAATACACATTACCATAGGGGAATTCACCATTGTATCAACAACAAACCTCCAGTGAAACATCGCTAACAGACATCTTTTTTGTCCGCACATTTCTGGGAAGTCATTGAAGGTCGCTGGTGGCCTTAATGGTAATGAATCTCCTCGAGAATCATGTCTGCTTCCTCCCCATTGAGAACCCAAGAACCATGATTATAACTTATGACCCATTTATAAATACTATAAATACTCCAAATACTATAAACACAAGAAATGCCTCCATTATATATATATATATTATGATATACCCCTTTGATATGCCAAGCAGCTGCTGCAGGCAGCATCGACGTCGAGCCGGACTTGCTGAACTGACAAATGGCATGTTCGCCCCAAGACATAACCCCAACCCACCGCCGTTTTGTTGTATTAAACCTGATTGGTGGTTTCAACACCTCTGAAAAATATGATTTCGTCAGTTCGGATGATGACTATTCCCAATATATGGAAACATAACGAATCATGTTCCAAACCACCAACCAAGAAACTTATTAAACAGTGAAATGCTGTGCGGTGTGTTACCTCTTGGCTGTGATCTCCGCATCAAATCATCCAGTCTGTTTGATATGAGGGCGAAGGGCCAGTGCCTCGCCTTAGGCTTGGGAGCCCGTCTTCTTTGTTGCGTCCTGGGCAGAAGTCGGGTAGAAAATGCATCCGAAAGTTGGGACAAGCCATCATGATTATCATGATCAGCATGGCAAATAAAATTTCATGGTTTTTGTGGAACGATTTCGTACAGAGATTTGGATGGGATTTTGCAGTATGAGCATCATCCATCATCATCCGGCATACCCTGCAACTCAGCAGCAACTCAGCAATCGGAGATTGGATGACATCTGAGCTACCCTCTGGTAAACTAACGTAACTATGGAAAATCACCATTTTTAATGGGAAAATCCACTATTTCTATGGCCATTTTCAATAGCAAACTGTTAAATTACCATTACCAGAGGGTATCTGAGCTATCTGAGCTATCGACAAGCGCCAAACATCGCCATTTCTCGTGGTCGAATGCAGCTCCCTGAGCAGACGGCGTCTCGCAGACACCTTCTGGTCCTATGAAATCACCTGGTCACAGACATTCCTTGGGGGTTTTCGGCCTTTTTTCGGCCTTATCTCTTATTTATCTTATTTGATCAGCACTCACAAAAAACAGAAAACCTGATTGATGAATATTGATGACACGTATTACACATGAGATCACATGAGTCTATGATCAATGATGCCATCAATGATGCTATCAACAAAAAGAACATCCACCTGGACGACCAATGGGCCCACCTCTTCATGCCTCTTCCGACGTAGGCCAATTGGGTTCTCCTGGGCCTCCTCGGTGACCTTGCCAAATGCAAGGAATAGACCTCGGTTCGCGATATTTCGCGATAGAAACACCATAAAACATATGAAATACATATTATGAAACTTATTGAGATTTTGAGCGCCAAGTAGGATAAGTAGGAAGATGTAGGAAGGAACCAATTTGAGCAGTGCAATCTATATTTCTTGACCATATAGATCATATAGCTAGAAATGATGGACTGCCAAGCGAAATCGTGAAGCCATGGACTGAGAAATACAACAAAAAAAGGCGGAACTGATATGCAGTGATATGCACCTCTTAGTTGAAGTGCAAGCCCAGGTGCCACAGCCACGTTGGGCTGAAAGTAGGGACTCACCTCATTGATACCAACATTTCCAGCAACAAATATCCACAGCCTGGGCACGCCTTGCGTCACCAACATCACCGTAAAAGGTGCCGAGATGGAATTATGTCCACTACAAAAAGATGGATCCTGGAATCTAATTGGTGTTCAAAAATTAGTGGCTACCTGCTATGTAAAAAAACCTGGCCGCCTGGTCCTTTCGGAACATGATTCCTTTTGTCTATAGGTTTTTGATGGTTTTTGTTCCTCTTCAGGCTCCTGATTTCACATTCGCTTGACGGTGACCCAAGTATCGCACCACGATTGCAAAGCGACTGCTGCTCCGGCTGATGCTCATCAGCTGGGCACGCCCACCTTGTGGATCGTCTGAAAGTGATGTATTCCCCCAGCCACGTTCATTTTACAAGGGAAAACACAGGATAAACCATGATAAATCGATAGATTTGGGGATACCCATGGATACCCCATTTTCAGAGCCCATGTTTGATCAGATTTTGTCATCTTCCCGGTCCCAGTTCAGTTTGGGGGCAAAGTTGCATTTCCCCCAAGTGATTGGTCTAGTTATGATCCAAGCACAACTTCTTCATAGAATGTTCTTGTGGCATACAGGATCCCATTTTGGTCCCAGAAATATCGGAATAATATGGAATAATAGGTGTTTAACAATTTAAGTTTGTAGCTTGATAGGCATGGCAACTGGTGAAGTACGTGAAATACCCATCATATACCCATAATATCCCATAATAATTCCCATCTTGACCCATAATCTAAGGTTTTTTTCAAGCCCACTTTTTGTAGGCTGCATTGGTTTTCCCGAAGGGCCTACATCTTCGATCTCATGCTTGGCCATTGCCAGGCCCTGTCACGCTGCGACCGCATGTTGCATCGCGTGAAGGCGGCGGTTGAAGAGAAGAGGAAAACCCATGGAGAAAACATCTAAAATTCAGATGCAAAGGAATCAAGTATGAATCTGAATCATCAAATTGAATACCAAGAATGAATCTGAATATATATAATATATCTGAATCATCAATTTGAAATCAATTGAATACCATTTTTTTGCCAATACCATATTTTATGGTCTTTGAGAATTTGAAAAGTGAGCCCAAAATCCAGCAGATTTTTCCACCTCGATTCGAGCACTGCCCTCCGCTTCAGGCTCGGCCTGAGACTCTGAGATCAGAGATCCGACGGTGTCAACGACGTGTTTCGTTCGTGGTCAGTCAGTGTTAAACGACTGGTGGAATTTAGGATGATTTTAATCATGTTTTTATGATATGTTATGATGTTCCATGACCATCAACACCAAAGAAAAAACATCATCAAATGGAGATCATCAAATGGATCAAACAAGACTGAGATAAACTGAGGGTTTGATATGCTTTGATCATATATAAACATATAAACATATATAAAAACTGTTTTTTTTGGTTTCGAGCCATGGCCCCTCTGTTTTGATCAGTTGGATAACGACGATGCCCTGAATTCGTCGTCACCTCCTCCTGTGGAATCTCCTCCACGGGGCTGATCAGCACGCCCTCGAGGCAGGAATGACACACCGTAAATGATGTAAATGGGTCATAACTGTCATTCCAAAATGATTTATAACTGTCAATAAGCTGTGTCACATAGAAAATATATGTCATATTCATTCATATTCAATAACAAAATGACTTATAACTTATCATAACTTATCATTGTAATATGTCAATAAGTTTTCAGAAACTCACCCAGAAGTTTAACGATGTTTAACATATTAATTTTCCCAAGTCATGAATGTGCTTTCAAGTGACATCCGTACAAACTTGATGAAACATCCACAGAAATTGAACATCTCTCAGCCACAAAAGGAAAAACTTCTTCGAACCCCCCAACATTAGCCTTTTTCGGAACAATGAAAAAATAATGAAAACTCCCAAAAACCATCACAAATACAATTCAGATACAACTCAGCCAACAACGAGTTGCTCCCAAGCACCTCATAAGTGAGGACACGACTAACCTTTGGATCCTCTGGAGACTGCTGGTCAGCTCCCTCCAGGTCGACCTACAGACGAACCCAAAAATCAACAGAAAAATGGGATAAAACTCTCGATTTTTCTTGGCCTTGAGAAAATTGATTGAACCCCCAAAAGCTCAAAATGTGAAATTCGAGGTAAGAATTGAACCAAGAAACCCTTTGACGTATTTATCTGGAGATTGGGAAGTTTCAACCACATTGGCTAATATCATAATATCGAATATCCCATTTTTGGTGGTCATATACCCAGCAAATGGGGATGAACAATTGAACAAGCCATCTTCTGGGTTTTTGGGAATATATTAAATTAAGGATCTAAAGATCGCATGACCTCAAGACTTTTGCCCAAACAAACAAATTAACGGACTTACGAAGCCTGGATTTCCCAACCATCGGAGAGTCGATGATTGAGCACCCACCCTCTCCATTTTGAGAAGCTCCCTGTCCCATGATGACCCATGACTTCCTTGTTTTGGGGGATTCAACATGATTCAACTATCTCCTGATTGGCATGTGTCTCAGCATGCGCACTTTTCCGCGAAATCTCTTCATCAGCAGGCACTGGTGGTTTTCCTCCGCTGGGCCAAGGGAGCCGCTGAACCTCCACGGCGACCACAAATCGGGTCCGATGGCCTTCGCATCGCGTCCATCGCCAGCGAGATCCTGCACCGAGATCCAGCTGCATCACTTGACCTTTCTGCGACGACGAGCACAGGAAGTGAAACCTCAGAAGTTGGGAGATGAAGCTGGAAAAACCCTGTAAAAAATGGTTGCTAGGCAGCTTCTATGCACACTGCAAGTCAAAGATGGAATCATATGGAAGCCCCAAAAAAATGGCAATTTCTTCATTTATTGTACCATAATTATTACTACCATTACTTTTACACAACTTGGAAGTTCATCATGTTCATCTTCCCAACATTTCCCAACCCCTTTGGATTCGCCCAGTAGCAACAGGAGAACCAGGCCTGGCACCGTCGATGCACTTCCTGTGGGTGACTCAGGCTAGCCAGCATCGCCAGCATCTCATCTCTCCACACCTCCAAAAGTGGATGAACACCTGTGAGATAATATACCATCTGGCTATTTAACATAGCCATAGAAAATCACCATGTTTAATAGGTAAACCATCTATTTCTATGGGCCATCTATACCATGGCTGTGTTAAATAACCAGAGGGTAACTGAAGATGCATGAGAAATGATGAGAATCTATGGAATATGTGGCTTTTTTTATCATAAAAAAAAACACCAAGGTTCCACATGTGAACACATCCTGTGGGTGTTTTTGGTTGTTCTTGGGATGAACTATTCACTCCCCACCTGCGCTTTCAAGTCATTTGGTGGTCGTCCACCATTCTCATAGAGCACGTAGAGCAATGAATCCCAATACCTCGCCGGAAAGAGATGGAAAGGTGCCCTGGGCACATTAGCACATCAGTTATGGGGCAATCTTCGCCTTATGTATTTATATTCCATGGTCATTGAATTGAATGTACCATAGGTCATATATTCCATATAGCTTTGGGTATACATTTATTTTCGCCATTATATGATACCTAAATCTACCCAAGATCCAATCACCTATCCAACATCGATTTGATCATTTGATCCATGATATCAAAGTGCATTGCTTCAAATTTCCAGGTGTCTCATCAGCCTTCTCAAGCAAGCTATTGCTGAAATCCTCCTTGTAACTGTGGATATCTCCCCCAGAAAATGTTTGCCAACACTTTCACTCCATTTCCACTTAGACATCTTAGACTTGTTGTTCCAAATGCATCGCAATCAGAGGGATGAAACTGGGTGCCAGAAAAAATTAGAGCGGTCCAAGGTGATACTTCAAAGTTTAAACAACACACTGCCAACTATGAACATCTACTGGAAGCAAACTTTAAAAACAGCAAATATACTGGCACGCTATTCGCTTGATGCCACGGGTCATTTCAGATTTCACCGATCCAATAATATATATATATATATATTATTATTATTATTATTATTATTACTATACCAACTTATACCATATATATAATATGTATTATATGTATTATATATATAGGTGTGTATATGATCCAATCCCATTTAACATGTGTCAACATGTGTCAACACATATTTCAACATATTTCAAGCCTTTCAGCCCAAGTTCTGATTGTGGAAGCAGTAGAACCTAGGGAAGTGCCGCACCATCTGAAGCCCCATGTGCTCATAGAGCGAGATGGCCTTGGTCCATCTCAGTGGAGCATAGAGTGACATGTGACATCGTTGGCTGATGGCCAGGGTGCAACGTTGGGTGCAACATGGCCAGGTTGTCATGATTCATGTCATGAATTTCTGAATGAAGAATTTAAGTTAGATACAGTATGTAGTTTTTTTACTTTCTTTAAGAATTTCTGACACTTCCAAGTAGGCTTTGAAGTTCAGTACAAAGATGTACAAAGTACCAGCTCATATTTTGTTCACCAAGTGTGGACGTGTCCTGCAGTGAAGCTGGCTGAAACTTATGGGCAAATTATGGAATATCCCAACAGCAAATACAACAGCGTCTAGTTGGTGGTTTCAAGTTCAACCCGCCGGAAAAGTCACATAGTACTTCACACACCTCTTTTAAAAAAAAACTGAAAAAACACATATGATTTTCTAGATCAACCATGGCTCAATGTGTTTTCCCCCTTGACTGAATCAACCAAGTCGCAGGCGCGTTGTATTCCACGACATGAACCCAGATGGCCTTCAGCTTGGGGCCAAGCTGCTGGCGGATGCTGTCCATGGTTTTTTGCAGCAGCTGCTTGGCTAAGCCATGGCCCCGGGCAGCATCCACCACTCCCAGGGTCAGGATATAGCCAGCAGCTCCGTTCATACAAGCATCGACACCACCTGGGTTGGACGGTTGGACTGAAGAATTCCAACATCAATCCATCAGCAAGTGGATGAAGCAAAATCGTGGATGACTTTGGGATGGATTCCACTTCCCCGAAAAACTGAGGACTGTCGAATTGGCTCTCGGTTGAAAATCTACTGGAACCTTCCTATTTGAATGGATAACCACGGATAAAAACATGGTTTCCTATAGATGTTCAATAGATGTTCAACGATGTTCCATCATTTTTCACCGCAAAAGCCTCAGCTGGGGGTGCCTTCCACGACCGATTCCATGTCAAAGCGCGACTGTTGGAAGTGGGTCCGGAAGGTTGCGGCGCCTAACAGCAGGTCACCCAGTAGAGCAGCCACGCTGCCGACGCGTTTGCTTTCGAAGACCTCGTGTATTGGGAACCCGAATTTGGAGCAATGGGAAAAAAAAAACGTATGGAAAAAATGTGGAACCCATTGAAAGAATGTAATGATATTAATTATGAATGGGATTGAATGGGTAAGTGGGGAAGCATCCTCAGCAAAGCTTCGGGGGTTGGTTCACAATTGGCCGTATTCACTCATTATTGGTGGCCGAAAATGAGGCGGTACATCAGTTGACCACGCAGTGGAAGAAGGACATGTCGATTGTGTCGGTGGGAACCCCAACAAATCGGCTGGTTTGACCCAAAAAAATGCATCTGGCGGAACCTAGTGTTTTCGAAATTCCCCGGTGGACGCTTTTTGGCCTTTTGTAAGATCTGCATTGATTTATTGCTATTGAAGCACTGCAGAATTTCCACTCACAATGCGAACTTGAGCACGCAGGGAGGTTTGAAAACCTAAGGTTTCGTTGAAGATCCAGTTCTAGGATGTTCTAGGGGTTATCTCCCACCACTTCAACATATGGGGTTTTATAGCAATGGTCATACCCATTGGTTACCTCAACTGCACCCCCACGTAGGAAGAGACCACACAAATGTGGATCTGAAACCAAGAATCCTCGTCATAGAAGCTCTTGCCGTACTCCACCTCACAAACAAACAGCAGGAGGGGATGTTACGGACCATTTTCCGCATGCTGAAAGGAAAACAGTTAACAAAAACATGTCTTAAACAAGGACAGTTCCAGCAACGTCATCCAACCTGCATCCAATATGCATCTAGTGCTAAGTGGCTGGAAACCATTCCCGGTGCAGTGCTTCTAGCTCTTTCCGGTCCTGGTGGCTGCGTGCCATACTCTCGTTCCGTCGGAGTCACTTAGCAAGTGGCCAGCCAATGGTCCAATGGTATGGTTTAGAGAGTTTAGAGTTTAAACTGCACTGTATCTTTGCGGATATCCCAGTGTTGATGTTCAAATCCCATGAAATCCCATGCCAATCCCATCTTTGATGCTTCAGAAGTACAGTAGTTTCCAACAACCTACATATCCCAGAAAACAGCGGCAGCGTTCCTTCTTCCTGAGCTGTCGAAATTCCACAGCTTCCAAGCCATCCAAACCACCAATTTTCCTGCCGCGACCGCATCAGCAGCTGATGCTTGTTGGAAATATCTCAAGATATCATGTAATTAATCTGTTATAATATGTATATATAATATGTGTATATATATATATAATCTGTATATATATATATAATACAGTATATATTTATATATGTATTCTCGTGCGAGTGTAACTTGATTTATATAAAAACTCATGTTCAAGAATCGTCCAAAAAGTTCCAAAAACATCTCCAAATGATTACAGTACATCATCCTGAATCCCCAACAAAAACGGGGGGGAACCTCAACTTCCCATGCACGGCCGCAGCCAAGGGGGGGCGCTCCCCAGTAGGTGGGAAGGAAGGAGATGTGCTGACCATTGGTCAGCCATCTACCAGAGATTGCTATTGCTATGATTGCGGGATGTTCATCATATGTTCACCATATGATATGGACCATGTTTTCACCAGATGTTCACCATATGCTTCTCAGCTCTAAGCCTCTAAGCTGATCTTCTCTTTTGAAGTTGCCTTTCTGTGTGTCGTGATGTGTCGTGTCGCATTTGATCGCCGCATTCATCCTTGAGCCAGAAATCTCCATCCGCTAAATGACCTAAATGGTGAAGTGAGGTGAATTGTACCATATTGTACCAATTAGCCACAGATAACCACAGATAGCCACAATAGCCCATTGCACCTCATAGTTCAAGTCAACGAAGGAGTAGCCTTGCAGAACTTGACATCACTGATATTCACAGAAAATTCGACACAAACCGATGTCATCAGTTGACGCAATGAAGTCAGGGAGCTCCAATGATTGAGGCAGATGTCAAGGCCACATTTCTCAAGCCAAGCTGCTAAACCTGCCATCATCCGTGATTTGCAACGCTGCGAACTCGTCCTCCCAAGTCGAGTTTGCGGTCCACATCCCCATGTTGGTCCAGCATTTGAACATCAACACCATTGATGTCTGCTCCACTGGTCACTGGTTTCACGCAGGGGGGAAAACTCCCTCGACCTGAAAGCGCATTGCCTTTCCAAAAAAAGGGAAGGGAGCCACATGTCCTTGGCGTTTCACTTGCGTCCCGACTCTCTAAAAATATCAGTCCAGGATATTCAAGGTTTGGTCAGGTTTAAGGATGTTCCAAATTTGGGATGCCCAAAATAACCCAAAATTGGGTGGTCTGTTTTGGACACTCCATCCATTCCATGTTGATGGCCCATCATTTCCGTGTACCGTATACACCAAGTATTCATTGTTTCTTGGGGTATAGCCTGCTGCAAGACACACCACTTCTTTATTCCATTATTGGTGGCATCTAGATCGACTGCAGCAACGATTTGTTGGCTACATCAGCATTTGCTACACAACGTGTCCATTCATCGCAAGTACATCTCCCTTAGTGTCACGATTAACAGTCCCAGTGTTTCGACTGTGCTGGCGATATCACCGTTCTCCATCTTCGCCGGTCGTCCCAGTTTGTTGCTGTTGGTTGGATTCTCATTAGTTACATTAGGATGGTTGTTGGTTTGTTGCCCATGATGGATCATCATTCAGTGATTATATAGTGATTATCCACATCTTGTTGTTTGTTACATCTTGTTACTACCATGTTACTACCCATCAGAGGAGCTATGTGTGAAATATGGTGAAATCCTCATGCCATGGCACTTAGCTTTGCCTTTTCAATCTCAGAGCGAACTTCCCAAAGCTCCTCGGAAAAGGATGCTGGAGGATGGTGGGGGATGCTGCCACTGTGTTGGAACTTGGGTCCTTCTGAGCTTCTGGATCATTTCGTGTCATTCCCGAAAAAAAAACAAAAAAACAATGACCCATTCCCATATTTGATTACTGAAGGCTACTTGAAATTCACTTCGGTGGCTTTATCATGGTTTATCTGAAGATAGGGTACCCATGGGTACCCCTATATCTTATCCACTTAAGTGAAACGTTGAGTCAGAGAGTCATGACATTTTCCGACATTTTCCACCAATCTTCGTTGAGCTCCTGTTCGAAGGCGGGAGTTGCTCCAAGAGATCCACCTAGTCCTCTTTCCTCGGGACATGTCGGACATATTCGGACATGTTGGGAAGGGCTGAGGTCACGGATCTTCCGACGGATTTTCTGATATCCAGTAGTCACCAAGGCTAAAGTCATGCGATAGTTCTACAGTTTCCTAGTTTCTAGCATGTAGTATACTATGTATACTGGCTTATATCCACTCTTTCACACCTTTGGAGAGGATTAGAAGATTAGAATGATAGATGCTAAATCTGCTAGATGTGTTAGAGGTTCCTTCCTCCGCACCTCCAAACAACATGGCAGCGGTCTCACATGGGACCCCTTGCGACCCCTAACCCCTGGGCACCCCACGATTGCTCGGCCAAGATCCAATGCAACACCTCGGCCGAAGTGGCCATGACGTCCCATTTTTACCCATTTTTTGGGGGGTGGAAGATGGTGGAACACCTACAGAAAGTTTGTTGAAACACCAAAAAAAGATTGGCCATTGATGCCATATCAAGAAAAAAATCAGAGTATCTCATCCTCGGAATCAGTCCGCTACGGTAGCTACGTTTGCTGCTTCCCAACGATTTTCGCGACCTCTGGGCAGCCCGGCTCTGGGGCCGCATGGTCGTGGCTGGACTAGCAGGTGGCTGCCAATCAAGACTGGCCTCAGGTTCCGCAGAAATGATGGTTGCGATATGTTGGGATCCTGAATAATCATTGTTGACTTTTTGACACCATTTGAGTGGAAGCAATGGGAGAATTCCGCTGGATGATGTTGACATATGTTTACTTTTTCAGATGGGAAAATTCCCATCAAATCGGAAGGGTTTTGATAGGTTCGATAGGGAAAGAATTGGAGAATGCCACATGAAACGCCAAACGAACTTCATCTGGGCGCTTTCCCAGCTCCGAAATCAGCTCCGAGCGGCGAGTTTGGCGGCTGATGTCTTCCTACCTACCGGAGCCGGCCTCGGTGCTGGTTGGACTCCACTTAAGTGGGACTTAAGTGGCTGGTCAAGTTTGAAAGCCAACCATCCCATCACCATCCCATCATCTTCACCATGAACTCACCAGCAATCCTCGAGGCACTTCGCTCAGTATGGCACTTGGGTGCCGAGGCTCCGTTCTGACCTGGGATGGAGATGGAACGGATGGAACTGGAAGGGGCTCTCGGGGCTTTATGAAACTCCGACAGCTCCGACAGCCTCAAACCTCTGACAGAATCTGACAGAATCTGACAGAATCTGACAGATGATATCAATTGATATCAGATGTTTGATCCTCCCAGATGTCCACATACAGTAGTTCTCTCCACCGTTTTCATCCTTTTTCCACATCTCTTGTAATATTTGGCACATAGTGTTTTGACTTGGTCTTATACCCATTTGCAGATAAGTCACATGTGCCAAAGTTGGCTGCTGGCAATCCCACTATATTGATCATCTCAAGCACAAACCATTTCCCATTTTGGCGGGCTAACAAACCATTTTCATCATATCAAATCATCCCCATTGTATCCCCAGTATATCTTTGACTTTATGAATAGTCCCCTGGATTGTTGGTTACATCTGCATTAATGCCATTATATGTCCACCATACATCCATGATTTACAGATGTCAGACACATCTACCAATTATCCTCAATGCCAATCCCATATCTTTGATGGTGGAGTCGCCATATTCCCATAAAAATTGTCCCAAAAAGAAATGATATTTCCAGCATATATCCATCATGTATCCATCATATATCCATCACATATATTTATATTATCCATCACATATCTGGTTGGTGGTATACCTACCCCTCTGAAAAATGATGGAGTTCGTCAGTTGGGATTGATTATAAAATTCCCAATATATGGAAAGTCATAAAATTCCAAACTTTCCAAACTTTCCAAACCATCAACCAGATGAGATCATGGCATCCCCCTGTTACTCAAAAGCCTGGCACCGAGACGCCATCGCTGCTCGCTAGCGCTCTGGTGGCCATGCACGTCTCGAAAAGTTCACGACCCCCTCCCATCGCGATGGGAGCGATGGAAACCCGGGACTCCCATGGGTAGATGTCAGGTTACTATGTGTATGTGACTGTATATGTATAATTTATTACTAAGTATACTATATGATGTTTATATGATGTTTATGGCTGTTTATGGGTAATTAATGGTAATTCATCAAACCATCAAGTCACTATCTTTCATCGTGCGGTGTCATTTGCTGATAATTTGATGGCATGATGGTATTTATGCTGACTTTTGGCAATTTGATTCGTAATGTGTGGCTTATTCGCGGGTAATTTCTGAGTGATCAGCACACTGGTTCCCTATAAAAACGGCCCTTTTGAGGGCATACATCCTTTTTGTTGGGCACACTAATATGGCTGTGGCTCATGGCGCACCAATGAACATAATGAACCCACAGATTCCCCTCACCGTGCCTGCTTCTTTCTCTGCTGCGTCTCCCCAACCAAAAAATCAGCCGTCAATGACTTTGAGCCAAACAATTCGCAGAGATTTTTGTAGCGCCAAATCTGCATCTGGCAACAGCTTCAAACACAAATGTCAAGCCACTCTTGCTTCTGTCACGATATCTTGGTCTCTCTTTGTCTCTTTCTTTAGACATGTTGGATGTCCAAAAGCAAGATTCATGCTTTGCTGTGCCACTTCGTATCATGGCACTGGGTGAGCAACATGCTTTGCTCCGTGGCCATGAGAGCATGGCTCATCACCGAAATTGAACTGATTTTCGGATACTGAAGGATGAAGCATCTTACAATGGATTCCTGGTCAATCATGGTCAATCATGGTCAATCATGGTCATAGTTATGGCTAATTCTATATATTTGCCATATTTATAGTGGATTTTCCATAGTTTTTTGTTACAATCATGGTCAATCAGCATCACCATCAATCTGAAACTGAAGTGACTCCAGTGACTTCAATACTCCAATGACTCCAATGACCACGGCGCTTTGCCGTGCTGGCAACCCTGCGGACCCTGCGGTCTGACTATCTACAACTCTGCTGCGGCCCATGATTTCGAGGAAAATGTAGCAACGCAACCGGAGCAAAAAGGACAGATTCGTAATGGTCTTTTGGAACCACAGATCAATTATTGAAGTGCTGTGAATACATGTGAAATCATGTGAATACGTGAGCATTCGACGTCAACCAAACACTCATCTTGCGTAGACCCTTCCAACTTCATTGCTGTTTGGTTCAGGTGGCCGACATCGTTGACTTTTTTGGTAGCCCCAGAAGAGAATTGACGGCAGCGACCATCAGGGCCAGCATCAGTCAACCTTGATGGACCCGTAAATGGTCCTCACAAAGTAGAAGGAAGCTGTCCTTGGACCAATTGGAATCTCTGGAACTTGAAACTGGCCCAAAACTGGATTTTTTTTTCGGGAAATGTGCGGATTTCGGATCAACTTCCCAACGACTTCCGAGCGAGCACATGTGGCGCTTCGATCCGTTGTCTCTGTCTCTGAGGCCGCGGCAGGCCGATGGAGCCAGTCAGCAAACCAAAGATCAAGGAGAGAATGAACATGTAGCCGAAATATAGTAACGTTGATACCTGAAAGTCTGAAAGCATCTGAAAACTTGTCCATCGAATACAAATAATACAATCGCAAAACGGAAAGTGCAAATTTCAAGAGTTGAACCATGGTGTTTGTGTTTCCCATGGCCATCCTGTCAGCCATCCTGGCCATCCTGGCCATCCTGGCCATCCAGTCCCCTGGCTGGAGCACCATTTTATCAATTGAAAGCCGCGTGCTGAAGTACATGATGGAATACATGAAGACCTCGGACTTTCGGAGCCCAACAGGCTAGCGAAAAAGATGCGTTTTTCAGCGTTTTTCAGGGCTTCTTTTTCAAGGGACCAAGTATTATAAGTATTTGGCTGATGTGATTTCTGGAGATGTCCCATCATAACAACATATTTTATCATATTTTCTAATTCAGTTCTCCGATATTTCCAGAAAAAACAAATATATCCCAACTGGATGTCAGCAGCCCTGCCATCCCCATCCAAGTCATTGTCAAGGGGCATAGACAGCGGAGGAGGCACTGGCCATGAACGACCTGGTCAATCAATTTTCCTTCAGATCTAACTTGATGCAACATGATACAACCCACATCAACCATCATCAAGCTACGAAAAATCCACCAAACTCGAAGTACTTATGTGGAAATTCCCAGGAAACTCCCAAACTCCAAATGGCTCTGGGCCCTCAATTGGGGGTAACATGGGGTAACCATGACAGTTGACCAGTTCTGTTCCAGTTCTGAGACCCACATGACGTCCACTTCCTCCATGTTCACCCCTAGCCTCCACCACCAGTTGTAGTTCTCCGCTGTCAGTTGGAAGTACGTCAGCCTGTGAGATCCCACAAATTTCGGGGTGGGCTGTACATTTGCAGGTCTACTACCAACCATCACCTCTACAATTTATACCTGGTTGGGTGGTTTCAACCCCTCTGAAAAATATTAGTCAAGAAGGATTATCCCATATATTGTGGAAAATAAAAAATGTTTGAAACCACCAACCAGATCCAATTTGCAGGTCATTGAGTTCAATCCCTCTCCTCAACCACCAGGATTTTTTCACCGGGAAGGTCCAATTTTTCCAAACAGATCGTACTTCTCTCAGCCGCGCACGCAATGGAGATCTCTGCACAAGTGATGAGAAGGATCACCAGCACCTGAGTTCTTACAGTAAAACAACAGCTGTTTCTCTCCCATCCCGACCCATCCGTCTCAACATAGCTCTGAAAATCCACCTGAATTCGGTGTCAGAAAGGTTTTATCACGTCGTTTTCAAGCAAAATCCCAAAGGCCAATCACAACCAACCCAACCTTTCCCATCACCGATTCTTGGAAGCAGGGAGAGTCATCCCATCTGCGGGCGAAAGACCAGGGCCAAAAAGCCGAAGAGGTAGTAGAACTGGTGCTGCCATAAAGACGACCTTTCTGCGTACCATGGAGGGAGATTCAACGACAGTGATTGTGACATTGTGACTATATACTACATCCAAAAAAAAATGAAATTCACCACTGATCTCCATTTTTGAAAATAATAACAACCCAGAGGTTTGACTCCCAACGTTTTTCCATGGCATGCGAACAGCATTTTCCAGCATCCCCCTGGGCTCATGGGCATAATGAAGAACAATTCCGTGAAGACAGCGCCGAACGGCAGCACACCGCCCACGGCGCACCTCAGGCTACCAAGTTTTACATAAAACGTTTCCAAAAACAACAAAAAAAAACATTAACATAATAAATCATAATAACATAAATTCTCCACCAATGTCCCATCCAAAAATGCTACTGCTACGGGTTCAAATGTTCCCGGAACCAAAGCACTGGGATGCAAATCAGAGGCTTCCACGTGAACATTGGCTGCATAAACCAGGCCTGCGATGGAATCTGCCTGGCTTCGGGGTCCACATGGCTGCAGCATGCTGCAGCTATGGGGTTTCAAGATGTTTCAAGAGCCAGGGTCCGACACACAGACCGCGAAACCCCCATAGCTTTCCCGCTTGAAAGCGTCAAACATCCTCAAACCATGGCGATTTTCGGGTGAGCTGTAGCCACGTAACCGCAGGTCCACTTTTTCCACACGCTTCCGCGGTGCTGCCAGTGAAGTGAAGTCATACCAGGCCTTGAAAGCCAAGACCAACATGTTGGATTTCATATGTCTCAAAATGTCTCAAAATGTCTCAAAATGTCTCAAAATGTCTCAAAATGTCTCAAAATGTCTCAAAATGTCTCAAAACCATCCAATGTTCCATGAATTCCATGATTTTCGGTTCAACTTTCGGTTGAACATGGTTGAAAACATGCACTGAATCAAAGGTGAAGACCTGCTCTCTCAGGTCTTGTCTGCAACTGGAAAAAGTGGGCCAGCCAAATGCCTGAGTTGACGTCCAACATTGGCGAAGGCCATGAATCGAAATTCCGCACCATCAAATTCCCCACCATCAAAATGTGGTCAATGTATGTTGTTAATGTATGTTAATGTACAGTATGTTAATGTTTGTTAATGTGGTAAACCCAACAATAAATCCCTATGGGAGACGAAGTTTTCTATTGGCTTTACCAACCATAAATCCTCATCGCCAGTGAATGCATTCGCGCGACGCAAAAACTTTTCGGGACGGTGAAGTGACGTGCATTTCTCGCTCGCTTCCGAGCGCCTCTGTCGAGCTCCACTTCTCTAGCGATTTGAAACATGAAATGGAAATGGTGGAGCTCAATGCCTACATTGTATATGAATAATTATATTGAATATATACATCTACATAATATATGTGTATAATATATTATTATATATAAGTATGACTATATGGTACATAGACTGACATAGTTTATCGAGTATATGCAGCTATGGTGAGTGTTTGTGAATCAATATGAATCAATATGAATCAATGCATCTCATAATATCTATCAATATCTATAAATATCTTGACGTCATGTTTTCTTCACATTGGTGAGACGGGCCCAATCTGCCGGGCATCAGTGTTCCCCTGACCGCCCCCGGCGCGGATTTGCGCCCGGTCGGCGCGTTTTCAAGGCGGGCAATTGGAGGGTGAAACCACAGCTGGAAGCGCGGTTTTTGAAGGTGAAAATCAATGAATCTGAAAGAAAAAAGGATAAAAAAGGTGAATCATGTGATATGTTTTAAAAGAAAGTGTGTGATTTCATCCCCTACTACTTCTGGTGTCTTTGGGGCTTGAATATTGGAAGGGGTTGGGATTACAGAATGGCTGCAGATGCCCATGGTTTGATCTCACTATGCTTTTCAGGTCCCTTCCGCTGATTCCGCTGGACGAACGGCGGAGCCGATTTTTCAGGATGCCCTGAGATCGAGATCCCCTGAGTGGCATCAGTGAGTGAGTCATCGAGTCATTCAATGGATTGTTTTTTTTCGGGAAAATCTTAACCGGAGACCATAGATGCCATAGATTTTCCCATGAAGATCATGGGGATTTTCGGGTTTTCACTGGTAAATTTTCCCCAACGAACCAATCCATTGAGTCACTGATGTGAGTCATCGAGTCAGTCTCTTTCCAGACTTTCGGGGTGTCTCGGCATTGAATCCTGAGAGATTGCATACTTCGATGCCTCTCAGATGGAAATCTTCTTCCTGCGATGGAAAGATGGTCAATTCTCATAAAGGGTGTTAAGGGAACGTTGAAGAAATATGGCTTTTCTAAGAATCCAAAAAATTCTAAAAGCACTTGAAGAGGGTTTTTGAAGATATATGTAAATATATGTGTTTGACATCCCACTATGTTGAAATTGTTCAATGAAGCATGTTTCCAGTGTCAGTGCCTTCTCCCTGTCGGTTTTCATGACCTAATGGGAAAGTTGATGGTCACCACTATCTGTGACTTTTTCAAGTTCCTAATGGTTCCTTAGCCTTAACCTTGACCCATGACCCCCAATTTTCTGGGACCATTTCGCTGATGCCTTGCGAGTTCGGCCCAATACTTTTCTGGCACACCACTCTTCTTGAGCTCATCGATCTTACCTCACCCACGCATGCCCTGTCGATATGTGGCGGACCCAAGGGTTCCCAAATGTATCTATAGAATCTAGATACCCTGCCGCAGCGTTACCACAACTATGTTTCAGTAGAATAAAAACACACAAATCACCAGATTTAACCAAAGTTTTCTGGTTACCCCGTTGAATTGTTGATGAACATTTCAAATATCTCAATTTCAATTAATATATATATATATTATATATATTATATATATATATATTGATATTGATATCATACGTTAATATCATATATTATATCATATGTTAATATCATATGTTAATATATTAATATCATGTTAATATCATCTAATATATCATGAATCATCAGATTATTGATGAATTATACCGAAAATCTTGAACTTCAGTGGATCATCAAGATCCCAAGACACCGCATAGCGCAGCCAGGTCACGAGCTTTGATCTTCTCCAACCTGCAGAGGTTGAAGTGGGTCTCAACAAGGCAGGCAAGGCTACAACCTCTGGGGGTTATATGGGGTTATAACTTCTGGAAATACCATGTAAGAAAATGGGAATGTGTTACCAACTGGTAACTTCTGGTGAAATACCATGTAAGACCTATGTGGAATTTGTGCTACCGAAACCAGTTGCTGCACGAAAGTTGGCTCTGGGCGCCCGCGCTTTTTCCGTTCGTTGCCAATGGACGCGCGGACGGCATTACCCTCTTCAAGGAAGTCGCGTCGCTCCTTCCCAGAAATTCACGAGGTGGATCAGCTTACATCAGTTTTCCATTGTCAACTGGCTGTGAATATTCCATTTCTTTGGGGTTGAACAAGTATCAATGATAGGAATGGAAAATCCCCTGAGAATTATCCATTTTTATAGGCGATGTTTCCAAAGCCAGCCCATCCAACCCCCAGATATCTGATGGATTCTGGTGGTAACCAGTCCTGATAGGCCTTCTCCTCTCTCGCAGCAATCTGGTGGCGCAGCTCCTGAAGATATCAGGTCTTTCGCCAAAACCCGGCAGAAGATGACGATTTTTGGATGAAATGATCAAGCCAAAACATGAGGACCTGGTATGTCCATCGTTGAAAAAAGCCCTCTTCACCCAAAAAAAGGTGACTTTGATCATCTTTGATACACTAAAAATATCTAAAAATTCACTAAAAGTATCTAAAAGTTCCAAGTTCCACCAAACCTTTGGATTGTCGTCAGCTCCTGGGAATGTTGAACTCGCAACTGGTGTTCTTCCACCTGCCTTTGTCGCTCGGCTTCTTCCTGCTGCATCTGCACCTCGCAAACAAAATTCAGAAAATGTCTTTGTTGAGGAAGAAAAATGAAGAAAATGGAAATCATTGGGATGTTTCGGAGTTTTGCTATCGACTTGGCTCGGAAAAGGATTTTTCCCTTCAGAGATGACGATTGATGCAACCAAGTTTTCTGAAGATGGATGTGAAACTCCGTGACTGGAGTTTTTTAAAACAAATAAACCACCCAAGCAATACAAAAACGCTCAAATGTTCAAATTGTGAGTTGCTTAACAAATTTTAAGAGTCACATGATGTTACATGAAACATCATAAACATCGTAAATGAAATAACACATCAGTCAACTGAGTCAACTTGAAATCCACGATCCAATCCCCGCCTCGATGATTCGTTCAAACTCATCACGTTCGAACTTGGCCTGTTCACCCAGGCGCCTCTCCTTCTCGGCCTGCTGCTGAAGTCGAGCCTGCAGATTTTCCGGATGGAAAATGTCAACTCAAACATCACTTGAACCACTTGAATATAGTTGAATTATGTTGAATTAGTATCCATACTGCCTCAGTATCATACCATAACATAACATATCATGTGTATTACATTATATTACATATTGTGGTATCACAATCCATCACCATCAAAAATCATCACCAGATCCCGAGCCACACAACCAGCAGATCACCAGCACCTCCTTCAGATCGGCGTTCATCCGCTCGATTTTGTCCTTCTCCGCCTGCTCCTTCTGCCGCGCAGTGCGTTCCGCGGCCTCCATGGCTCCTGGGAGATTTCGTCAGCCGTTGAGATGGGAAAAACGTTGCTCCATTGAAGTAAGACAAACAACTTTAAGATCGGTAAAACGTAGATCATTGAACTTTAATGTAGATAGTTGTAGATAGTTGTAGATAGTTGATGATAGTTGATGATAGTAGAAGTCTAGAAGTTGTAAGCGGAAATCGATTTTCAGGTGATGTTTAACATATAACATGATGTTAACCCCACAACTGAATCGATTCGTCCCGCCCAGTGCACTTTTAATAAGGCCCCACTGGGTCGCCGGACGCTTCGCACGCAAGGCATCCATCTCAGCCGCCTTATCTTGCGCCTTCTCTTGCCTCAGATCAGTGATATTTGGCGGATGTTTTTGTGCAGCAAAACCCCAAAAAAAATGATCGATCTAATGCAAAATCATGTAAAATCTATGATCACATGATATTTAATGATATTTCATATAGATGTTTTTAGTAATCCAAAAATGGTCGTACAATTTCACAGTCCCATCCTGCTATAGTTGTTGGGAAATGGTACGAAATTTTGGGGTCAACCAAGGAAAATGGAGATATATCATTATATACCATTGGTAATATCATGAAATATTATATATATAGTACCTGTGTTATCTCTGTCATACCTCAATCAGGAAGGTGATCTACCTAGTACGAAGGAGCAGTGCCCACCAATGCACCAATGGTGAATAAGCTCACTATTAGGATTTGACAGAACCAATGGTGACTCTATCCATTGATCTCAATGGATGTCCATCCCTTCTACTTTACTGCAATCATCAGTCTCTGTTAAAACCAATGGATGTCCATTCCGTCTCGTGAGTAACCCGATGCAACCCGTCGCATCAGCTTGTCATGGCACATCCACTCTGCTGGGTTCCCTACATGGCACGAAGCCGGGCAGTCTCCCGCTCCTGCAAGGGATTATATGCTGCTTACCGCTTGATCGATGCTGCCGATATATCCCACTGTGCCTCCGTGATTAAGGCAGGTGAAATATCTATAGAATTCTATAGACCTACCTTTTTTGATCCCTCAATCAGAAATCATCGCAGTGCAACGACGTATAACGAGACAACCCGCCATTTCTGGAGTTCCAACCTTGTCTGCAGCCAGACGAACTTTCTCAGCCTCCAGCTCACGCTCACGCGCCTCCTGAGTGATGACTGTTGATGGCTTTGGCAGTTGTTTTTGCCCAGAACCTGAAGAAACCCGTCTTGATTGATCCCAATGAGATCGGTAAACCCCCAGCAAAGTTGGCACGGTAAACAAGGAACTCTCAAATGAGCATTTTATACATTGAATCCTCTCAGTTTTTCGTCCCTCATTCCACCCTTCGGCGTCCTTCGCCTCCTGGTATTCAATGATCTTCCTCAGAGCAGAACATGCCTTCCCTGTGTTCGTGGATAAAGAAACTTGATGCTGCGAATGCTCCTGGCACCAAATCTCAATCCCACATCTCTTGATCATCTGATCATTTTCCCCATTCTCCAACCATTCTCCAAGCATTTTCCAAGCAATTCTCATGGTCTTTCCATGTCTTTCCGATGACTTCCCAAGTTGCTGTTCTTCCAACTTCTCCGCCAGCATCTTCTCCTCGGACAGGTGAGTTCAGGTGTCGGTCCCTCGTAGCACTTGCTTCGCTACACACCCACCGCCGTCCATGGTCCTTAATCATAGGGATACCAAGCTGTTCCGAACCCGATTCTATCCACATCACTTGCTACAACTAGCTTGGCATGGGGAAAAAATTGGAAAAAAAAACATATATTGAACCCATTTCTGCCCCCTTTTTTTTCCTCAAGCCTCATCAACGCTCATCAACCCCATGGTCTTTTGGTGGCTTTGACCACCAAATCCCACCAGATCCCACCTCTTTGATCTTCATAGCGGCTGAGTTCGCTTCGTTCACCTGACGAAATCAGCTCACCATCTTTGGATCTGAACATCTACCAGCTATTTTTGATCTGAATTTTTGGAGAACGGCAGGCTGCGTTTTGCTACATAGTCAGGGATTTCATCCAAAATCTAACAGTTACAGTAATTAGTTTGTTCCTTTAACACCCCCCCTTACCATCCCTTACCAATCTTACCAATCTTACCAAAAAATCAAGATGCTGATGGCCACCGTCTCCCCAATTTGGTTGACATCCTCAGAGATCCGATGGCCACCCTGATGTAGCCGCCTCCTGCATCAGACGCTCGGCTGCCAGCTTCTTTTGTTGCCTCAGATCATCTCAAACAACTCATGGGACTGTCGGTAATCTCCACCGTTGATGGCGATGTTTAATCTATACGTAAACGTACATCAATCAACATGATATATCTATCATATATGGACATGTATATCATGTATTAATAAGTTACATGTTATCAAATATGTTATTAAGACAGAATTCTTCATAGAAAACTCCAATATCCCCATGGTATTCCAATGGTTTTTTTTACAGCCAGCCATTAAAAAAACCTTCGCCGAGATGCTGTTGTTCGACCTCCTCGGCCTTTAAGGATTCGATCTGCTTCAGCACGAAGGCACGCTCCTGAGATTTCATCAACGGAAATACGGGAATCTCTGGAAAATCTCTAGAAATCTCTAGAAATCTCTAGAAAATCTCTAGAAAATCTCTAGAAATCTTACATCATTTGCAATTTCATCGATATTTTGCAATATCTAATCGATAATCGATACAGATACCAGCTGGGCCAATTGGATTTTTTTTAATGTCCATGTTGATCGTTGATCGCGACAAATCATGTCTCATGCGATCTCATGTGATCTCCTGATCACGCTGTTCCTCCTCCTTCATTCGCTGCGCCTGGCGATCCTGGCGGAGCGGCGGCCATGGGTCCTTTCTGTCAGATGTCGGTTTCAGTACTGCTTTGTTGCTGGGTTAGTGAGTTTAGTGTAGAGTTTGTTGTGGATTTATACTGTCCAAAAAGGGAATGAACGGACAAGTCCGTTTGCGTTCCAAAGATCAGGCCGTTAAGTTTGATACCCACACGTTTGAACACAAGCCTTTGTGTCAGGGGTCCGCTTTGATGTGTAGAAAACAACACAGATGAACCCAATCAATTCCAATATGTATATGTATATACAATGTAATTACAAATATATATATATATATTATCATATCATATATATATATATGATAAATCCGCCGACCCCGGCTGCGCAAGGGGGAACGCGCCAGGGAATAAGACAAGAGTTTGCCACCGCCAGCTACTACTACAACTACTACTACTACTACTACTACTACTACTCCTCCTCCTACTGCTACTGCTACAGCAGCAGCAGCAGCAGCAGCAGCAGCAGCGAAAACCATAAAACCTTGTCCAAAACTATTGTTTTTCTAGGGTTTCAGAAGGGACGTTAGGCACTTTTTGGGCTCGATTTTGGCGCTGTTCCGTCCTTCAGGGCCACTGTGTTTCCCCGTCC
>Ga0126342_10004667_pt1 | contig 23536 bp, 17 predicted proteins | sample Cyp1metagenome_FD_92528 | JGI IMG/M metagenome (GOLD analysis project Ga0126342, IMG submission 92528) | Coral microbial communities from Lord Howe Island, Old Settlement Bay, Australia - Cyphastrea 1 metagenome | ecosystem: Host-associated > Invertebrates > Cnidaria > Coral ...
AGTCCCTTCCTTCCTTCCTCCTTCCTTCCGTCCAACACATCTCCGTCGAACACTCAGTCTCGCTCCCCCGCGGTGAGTGCAACTAAACGAGAACCCAAGCATCGGAGATGCTTTTGGGAAAAAGGTGGTCAAATCCCATTCTTGTTGCAAAAATCCCCCATTTTACAGTGGATCAATTCACCTTTTTGCAAAATCCAATTTTTCTTATCTAAATGCCATTTTTGGGTCGATCAAATCCTGTTTGATCTGGCGATCACACCTCCCACGACCTCCGGGACTCGCACTGCGAGATCCGTGGGGCCGACGTTGCGGAGGTGGTTGGAGTGACTGGGACCTCCTGAAATGAGTGGTTGATGGGAGAATTCTATTGGAAAAACAGTGTTTTGTTGCCCTCTATGGTAATGGCAAATCACTAGATGGGCATTTCAATGGGGAAAAATCTGTAACTGGGGAATTTTTCGGTTGCCATGTTTGATTCTGGTACTATGCCAAAGTGGTGTGTCCGAAAATGTGTTCCTGAAATTCGGGGACCGACGGATGATAGATTGGATCCGTTCCCACTATTTGATGACACGTTACTTTTCCACGTGGGGCTGCAGTTGAGGTTAGATATGGCTACAACCATGGTTGTGAACCCTTGTAAGTTGGGAGATAAGCCCCATAACTATGATTGATAACTGCACTATATCCTCTTATAACTGCACTTCCAAGGTATATATTTGGTGGACTCCTGAAAAGGAGATGGGTGATTCAGGCCTTGAGAGTAGTGGCAAGACTAAAGGATTTTGGCGTGGGTTTAAAAGCTGTGATAGCTAATACATGTGTGCGTGTATTATATACCTACATCCTCATGGTCTGCTTTTGTTTGGGCGTTTCGTGAAAATGCAACAATTTTGGTTGTTTCAGGAAATTTAAGTCGTTTCAGAAAAAAAAAAAAATGTCGTTTCGTGGAATTCTGCTCTTGACCCTGACCCTTCACCCTCACAGGAACAGGATGTAGAACATTTGACAAAACTTTGTTGCACTCTCTGAGAGTTCAAAATCATTCTCCGGTTAGTTAAAGCCAAACTGTCCAAGGACCCATTGCCGTTACATAGCGCGTTTTCGCTGGGAAAAAGCGCTTTTTCGCCGGGCAATGCCGGGCAAAAGCGATTTTTCATATTTTTCAATATTACATTCATGAGACATGTGGTTCATCAATAATGCTGGAACGTTCCGTGCACAAAAATTCTGGGCACCCAACAAATTAAACACTAGATATTGACAATACCAGGCAACGCAAAAGGGCGCAAACAAAATCAGGTAGCACCCTCTGTAGCTCAGAAGGTCCGTTGGGGCAATAAGACCCATGTAAAGTGTCAGTTTCTGAAAAATCGGTTCGACCATCTTCAAAAGTGCTCGCAGCCAGAAAAAGTGCCGTTTCACAAAATAGAACATAATTCTGAAAGAGGAATATGTTTGCACGCTTTCGAGGTTCTAGGTATACGTATATATATATACATACATATAGCTACATGTGCTAGGTAAAAAAAAGCATGGTATATGGTTTATGGTCATCCATCCCATATTGGGAATCCTTATATATAATGGTTAGAAATCCCTACAAGTGGATTGATGATCATCCCCCAATGTGGCTACCGAATCCAACTGTTGACCCTGGCCCTCCCTAGGCCCCCCAGCGCAGGACGTATCAGGTGGTAGCGAGGCCCTACAAGTGGAGGTTATGATGGGAAAATCATCGAACGGAATGGGGGAATGTGTTTATTGCCATGTGTGGTTACCAGAAATTATAGTTTGTTTTGGATGAGAAAAGACAACTACGGAAAATCCGAGAAATGCAGACTTATTTAGAATGACTGTGGGAATCGTATTTGCTCAGCATCTTTGTTGGAGATTGACACCAAGGTGATGGAAGCTAAGGAGATCCTGTAAGGACAAGAGTTTTGTTGGCCCTAGACATTGGTCTCAAAATGCAAAGAAGTTTTGAAACTTGAAGCTCATACATCAATATCGAAACCAAGCAGAAGTTCTGCGTATTCTATCTAATTTCAATTGAAACTGTTCCCGACAAAAAAATATGCTACCCTCTGGTAATTTAACGTAGCTATTGAAAATCACCATTAATAGTGGATTTCCCATTTAAAATTGTGATTTTCAATAGCTATGTTAAATTACCAGAGGGTATCCCTTCCACAACGCAAAATTCCTCCTGCATCCTGAGCTTCCCCACTGTGCCGCCAGGGTGGTCGGTTCCATCATCGGGGGCCGAGGACGGAGGCCTGAGGAAACATCCGGAAACCATGGATTTTACCGCCGTTTTACGCATGAAAACACTGGTTTTACTCCAGATTTCCCTGGTAAGGCAATTCTCGCAGTGGTGAGTTGATGAAGTTGATGGTGATAAGACTGCCAATGATGACAACCATCGTGATGATTGATACTGATACTGATACTGATACTGATATTGATGCTGATGATGATGATGACGACGACGACGATGATGATGATGATGAGGACGACGACGACGACGACGATGATGATGATGCTGATGCTGCTGATGATGATGATGCTGATGCTGATGATGATGACGATGAGAATGACGGCGAGCCAAGGGTGAGGACATTGCCACAAAACGATGAAAGCTGGGAATCTGCCTGGCCTGGTTGAGCGGCTTGAGCGGGTTGAGCGGGATATGTGATCACCTCATCGGTCGAGAATGAATAGGATCCATTTATACCGACCAAAAAAAGATAGAAAAGTCGTTTACCATAGTTTACCATAGTTTTTACCATAGTTTCCCATAGTTTAGCCGCTATTTTTGGTACGATTTACTTTTCTATCTTTTTCGGGTGTACTACATTTGTGAAACAATAGGGTGAGCATCCCAAAAATAACCCCAAATGATAGAATAGATCCTGATACATTCCACACCATTCTACCAGGGTCTAGTATGGCAGTCACTGTTTACCTTCCCCACAAACAAAAACTCCTGCACCCAAAAAACTACCAGCAGCATGCAACACACAGAGCTTAGATTCCGAGGTTGTGACTGGAGCACCACCGGAAGTCGGTGTGACAGTTCCTGACCCATGGGTTGCCATGATAGCATCAATGGATGGTGCTATCATGCAGCAATGCAAGGGGAAAATCAGTTCGCCATCTCTGCATGCTCAAGATGCTCAAGCATCCCCTCTTGCCTGACATACCCCCGCGCACAGAAGCGCCAAGTTCAGCATTTACCTCATCAAAGGGCACAAAAATCCCAACGACCCGTCGGGACCAGTGATACCCCATGGCAAGTTGCAAGTTTTGCTGCCAACTCATCGAACAGCCACCGTTTCAGGAGCTTCTAACAGGAGTCGCAGCTCCAACCCATGTATTTTTTCCAGGGGCTATACCCGGCTATACCCCACTCTGGTTTTCCCTATTCAAATTGCCATAACCTGGGGTATCTTATATACCAAATTTTCAGACAAGTCTAATATCTCTTCCCACGTCTCCAACACTTCCACTGTATGTAGCTTAGCTATCTTAGCTGAGGCCTCTGACAGGCGGAAGACTTGGGGTGGCAGAGCCAGATAAGCCGCCGCAGAGCAGCGGATCCACGTGGTAAACCTCAGAAAATGTGGGGAGCTGTGAACTGTGTGAACCACCAGCAACAATGGTCAGGGATCCCAAGTCTGGAAGGGCTGCAGGAGAAACAAATCTGCTTGAAACTTCATGGTGCTGGAGAAACCAGAAAGACCCAATTCTGGTCATGGGCTACAGTGCCACTCGAAGCTGAGCTGGGGACTGGAGCACCACCAGAAGTTGGGGTGACAGTTCCTGATTCACGGGTGGATGTTTTTTCGACTGGGGAAGAGATTGATAGCTTCTGCGTCCCACTAGACATGCTGCAAAAATTGAATATCACATCATATTTGCCCTAAAATCTCATTGAATCCCGATTAAATCACCATGTTTGATGGTTAAATCTCATTATCTGATTGAATCCCAATAAAAATCCCATTAAAACAGCATTTCCCGTTAAAACACCATTCTTGATGGCAGATCCGAACTATCAACCACTACAGAACTTCCTTGCCTGAGAGCCCACCGCTGTATAGAGGAGGCTCCACATGGTACACCTTGGCTTCAGAGATCATCCGAAAAGCTTTGGTGATCCTCAAGTTGAATCAGGCGTCGCGGTTCACTGCTTCTCAAGAGCTTTCCGAGTCAGCCACGCGTGCTCCGCTGGGTGTCGGTGTCATGGTCCCTGGGCAAACTCGTCCGTACTCAACGGAAAATCGCCTTTAGGCAACCTTTGAAGCTTCCCAGAAATCATCACACCTCTATGGGCCATGGATTTTTTTGGTTGGGAAGCTGGAGTTTTCGGGCAACTTCACCCGCGCCTGAAGGTCCACCATAGAGTGCTGGATCCACATGGTACACCTTGCAATGTGGTGAGGCTGCACAAGAGGCTGCGCAGAGGTATGTGCACCATCATCCATGATCCAATGCCAAAAAAGACCAAAATATGTAATATTATATATATACATATATATATATATTTCTGGAGAACACGCTGGTGATGGGGCCCAATATGTCCAAATAGTACGAAGTGCTGGTTAAGTTTGACTGCTGCCCAGGTCTAGGAATCGCACTGGAGCCGGTGTCGCTGACGGTGTTGCAGGGCCTAGCAGGGCACGAAGATTCCCTGATCCATCTAGATGAAAAATTCGGGTTTGGTGAAAATTCTATCTGGGGATCCATAAAAAAATACCTTGGCAATTTGATCCATTCTGGAATGGAAATTACTGATGGGTCTACTTCATCACCAATCATCCTTGGAAAGTCCAACCCATCTGCACCTGACACGATGCCGCTGTAAAGTGGCGTTGCGGCAGCTACCGATGTGTAGACCTTGCAGTCCCCCCACTGAGAACGATCCCTTGACTGGAGGATCTTTCAAGTCAAAGCCCGGATGTCATCATTTACACCTACAAAAGCAAAGGAGACTTTGTTGCAAGCCTTCAAAATCTACATACATATATATATATATATATATATACAATAGAGTTGTCATCCAGGATTGTCTGAAAATACCCCAAGATCGCGGCCATGATGATCCCCATGTTCAAACCCAAAAATCCATGGTGTTGTGAATCGATATCCCACAGATTTGCCTCCGCTGGAGAAGACGCAGGGGCAACGCTGCCTGCTTCAAGAAGTTGCAGAGAAAATCAAGGCCTGTGGCCGTTTTTGTTCCTACATATGGCAGTGTGTCAAAACCTTGTACCCCTGTAGTTCACATCAAAATAGCTGGTAAATGGATGTTCATCCCACTAAAAATGGTATCTATAGGTATTGATCCATAGCCATATGGTTTACAATTTTCAGTATCCAGCTCTCACCTGGATTGGGAAGTCCAAAGGCCACGGGATGGCCACATGGTCTGCGCAGGTCACAGCGGAACGTCACCCCGTGGGCACCTGAAAATCCAACACCGTACAGTGCTGGGGCCACCTCGCCGTCGAAAGCGGCCTCAGTTTCAGAGTCAACACATACAGCTTGAGCTATCAAACGGCTCATGTCTGCACTAAAGTCACTAAAGTGTTAAGGCGACTGTAGTCAGAAACCATGTCAACCGTACCCAAGTTATATAGTTCACCTTCGCTATCACAAACCATCTCCAATTGTGAGCTATTCGTCTGCCCAGGCCGAGTCCGGAAAGCTGAGCAACGTTGACGCCATCGCTGGGGCTCATGGGGCCTTTTCAAGAAAAAGAGGAGAACTCGACCAAGTCAATGGGATGGTTCATGGGGATATGGTGCGTGCACAATGAGATATATGCATATACAGATCATATACATCACATTATTGGTGTTTTTATTGTACTGGGATTGTCTGGGAATGGTTTGTCTGTGCTTTTTGTGGTCGGGAAAACGATCAGAAACTTCGATGGACCTGGTACCTGGATCGGGTCGTCCACACGGTGTGGCTTTTTTTCCCTTCAGGAAGCATCAAGAAATCTCACCTGGCAATGGCCATACCCCAAGGATACCTGGCAAAGACCCAAAAAAAACCGTGGCTCCTGAAAAGAGTGAGTTGTAGTTGATGGACTGCACCGACTGAGTTTCCACCTGTGTTGCGGTGAACTTCAAAGAAAACAGAGGCGTAGCAGCGTAGCATCTCATTCTAAAAATCCTCAGATTGAGACAACAACTCAAAGTTCTGGTCTTCTTTTCGGATCAAAAGCTGCACCAAACCAGGACGGTTTGAAAAAGAAATGGACTCAACAGGTGGACAATGGTGGACCGCCTCCCTCTTCTGTCCACAGTAGCGACAGAAGATGGCATCGGGCATAAAGGCCTCCGTCACAGGTTGCGGGGCTTGGGAGTTTCCCTTTCGCACTTTGTCATGAACTTGTGATACTCGTTGGAGTCTCAACCTATCTCTAAAAAAATGTTCTGAACTTGTTTAGCATTGAAAAATAACAATGTTACTATACATTAACCACTCTTGTTCTTGTTCAACCGAAGCATAGACTGTACCTCGTTTTGCCATTCGAGCGCTTTCAAAAATCCAGGAACATAGGTCTATTGCCCGGTTTCCGGCATCAATTGTCTTGAATGGGACAATTCTTGAATTTGATTCAATGTTGATGACCCAGAATCAGTTCGAGGGACCAAATTTCGGAAGTTTCATATTAATATTTCATATTGAGACCATGTTTTCCTGACAATTTTCCATTCAACCATCTTGAAGTGCCTAATTACATCTGTTCATTCCAAAATGAACAGTTTATCACCAATAATCATCTACAGCAGCAAAAAACTGGAAAATATCAACAAGAATATGCGAGAATCTGTGGTTTCAAGCCTCAAACAGTGCCTTTTTGTGCGTCTAAAAATGTGTTTTTTCAAAAAACCTTGGTGTTTTGGGACAAATGAAGTTCTATGTTCCACTCAAATTTCATGAGGTCCACATTTTCAGGCATGACATCTGAGGCCGGCGCATTCCCACAGCTCGGACAGGTCTCCTCCGGCGCCGGCGTGCTCGCCCCGGAGGGTGGTAGCATCCTGCCGGAAGTCGTGGGAAAAACCCAGGAAAAATGGCCAGTCTTTGCTATTTGTTGGTTGTAATTTAGTGATATGTTCATGATATATTCATGATATATTCATGATATATTCCTCATATATTCATGATATGTTCATGACATGTTCATGATGTTTTAATGATATTTATGATATCTGCAAGTGATATGAGATAATATCACATCATATCCGCAGATCCCACAAAATACCAATGGAGCCATGCAGAGGCTGCCTCACCACGGGATGTATCGGTGGAGGACTTCCCGAGGACACGGAGCCTCAATGGGACCGGGGGCATTTTTCGGGGGTTGGATGATGTGTATGTGGCAGATACATGTGTACAGGAATATGGATATATATATATATACATGTGCGTCTTATGTGTGTCTGTGTGCAAGAGAATCGACATTTGAATGATATCAGAGATTGTGATTTACATATATTGTACAAAGATTAGAATGTCTGAGAATCATTTCCACATAGAATTTGTAGTACTTAGCTGTCCCCAGGAAGACACACTCTGAGGCCTATTTTGCGCAAGTCTAGACATAAGCATCTCCGGCTTCAAAATAGCAGGAGATGATAGTGATTCCTGGGCTATCATATCAAACATCTGAAAAATATAAAGCATAGAACTTCATATAACATCCAATAAAAATCACAAAAACTAAACAAACCCCACTTTTGCAGAATACGTTTTAAGTGCGAAAAAAACGTGATTGTTTAATTGAAAAAAAAAACGGAATTGGGAAAAAATGGTGTTAACTGCGGAAAAAAAAAAACTGTGGCAATGGAAATGGAACATCTGAAAGTCATGCATTCTTGTTGCGTAAAGGAATCATAAAGCATAGTAATCCCGTCTGGCCGTCCGGCCTTCCTGTCTGACCTCTTCCAACTAAAATGTCCAATTAGAATCCTCGTGCTTCCCATCTAGGATGCATCCTGAACCCCCGTCTAGCACTAGACCACTAGACGGGAATTCTAATTGGAACCAGAGGGAAGGCTAGAGGGGATGCCTAAGGCTATTATACATATGTATATACATGTAATATATGTATATTATATATATATACATATTAAATATAATTAATTATTGTAATTATATATAATTATATACTTATAGCATCTTGCATTGTTTTTCTTTCGCAAATATGCATTCTTTGTTTGGCAATTAATTAGGTGCTTTGGAAGTTGTCGCTAGATAAGTCTGTCGCAATTACAATCTCATTTTCGCAATTCAAACGTGTGCTATCACTTTTTGGGTCATCAAAACATCCAAAAACTCCATGGGAAAACTCTCCATGTTTTCACCGCCTGGTCGTCGCACCGGCAGACCGCTCACGGGTCTGAAGGCCAGCGGTGCGGGCGCAGGACGTAGCACGGCCGCCTTTGAACCGGGTGAACGGGAACTAAGGTCCAAGGGAAGGGAGGCGAGGACCAATCGGGCATTCAACTACCAAGAAATGATGTGGTTCTATTCTACATCCCATAATGTGTGTGTGAGTGTGTGTCTATATATATATATATGAGCAGGGATCACCACACAAAGACCCCAGCCAAAAGAAGGTGGCTATACCACAAAATTGGATCGAATTGGCTTAAGAGAATTAATATAATATGTATCTATCTATCTATCTACCTATCTATCTATCTATCTATCTATATATATATGCTCTCACGACTCTGAATTATGTATATATAGATATATACATAGCTCTAACGTGATAAATGTCGGGCCAAAACCTGCATCACTGGGTCCCAAGTTGTCTAAACAGCGTTGTCGTTCAACTCCTGGGTCTCCAACCATCACCACAGATCAGTAGCTGTGAAGCATGGTGTATCTGGTCATTGATTTTTACAAACAAGCTGTGAAAAACTGTCATTGATGATACATATATGATGCATTTGTCATTGATGATCGTGTTTTTGGTGGTTGCTTCCAATGGCGGCGAAAATCAACCACGGCTGTGTTCGTTGTCCACTTCTCTGGCTGCATTGGCTGCATCTTAAAAAATGGATCGTGCATGGGAAATTCATGAACAATGGCTGCAGGAGAGATTCGACCATCTGGGTGATGTCAAAATCCATCAATGGAATCCATCTGGTGTTGACCTGAAATTCGGAGCAGTTCAGGTTGGCAAGTTTCTTCCAGAACTGCTTATTCAGCAAGCACCGCACCTGGATCAAGAAAACTGCAACTTTAGAACAACTGCTATCCTTTTGTTGCGTATACTGTATACAACACCTGATGTATTCCAATTAGATTCCCATTGCATCCCTGTACAATGGTAACGGTCATCAACCGATCATGAATTTGTGATAGTCAAATCATCATGTTTTATTCCCTGTAAAACTGCCTTTTTGTAGTTATACCCCAGTTTCGGTTTCAGAGAAACCCAAAATCATCAAAAAGTTGGTTGTATATCCCATTACATATACCCCACAGTATATACCCATTGACCCCCATTGAATCACCGTGAAAGCTTGGTGACATCCTATTATATCATATATCCTATATCCGACTACATCCCATCAAAAATCACAATAAAGTCCCCATTTGATTCTAGTAAATCCCATTAAATTACTATTTGTCTTGGTTAAATCCCCATTTTAATTCCCGTAGAAATGACGAAATCCCTCCACCACCGGGGCGCGCATATTTCTCGATCGCGACGCCATGACGTGACCGCGACGCGGGCTGGTCGTGCCTCGTCAAAGCCAGGCGGACCTGTGGATCTTCAAACAGTCTAAACGTATGGCGTAACGACTGGGGTGTTCGTTGGTTGTGGTGTTCGTCAACATTATATATATCATAATATATATATATATATCATATATATATATATCATATATATATATCATATATATATATATACGTATATATCACCTATATCATGTACTATGTTATACATATGCATATACATACTGTATACATGCTGTATACATGCTGTATACATTCGTCATATATCATGACCCTGGGAAATCCAGGACTGCCTTCGCATGCTTCGCATGACGCCAACGCGCGCAGCGCTTTGCGGGCCGCGGATTCATGTGAGCATCGCTGGGCACTAAGCACCGCTAAGCTCATCCGCGGGCGCAGGACCTGCGAATTGGTGTCACTCCTGAAGTTTTCAGCGCCCTGCATGATGCAAAGGTGGGAAAACCATGGAAAACCTGATCCAATACCGTCATGCAAAAAAGGCAGTTCCTAAAAAGTGACCCTTCAACCAATTCTAGGAAGAAGGTTAAAAAGGTGTGGAAAGGTTGAAGTGAAAAGGATTGAAAAGGCTTCTTTTGTATCAAAAGGGTTTCATTTTCTCGAAAATCGAACTGTATCTACAGAAATGTCGCTTCTGCAGTGGTGGACACACCTTTTGGGGGGGGTGCAAATGGTTCTCGATATGGTACAAGAGCAGTATAACCATACCTTCGTTCGGGAATGGGTATCATAGGTCCCATAGGTTTTGATCCATCCAATCACTATAATCACTCTTATCCATCCCATTGTAGGAAGCTCTGTAGAGTGTTGAGTTTGTCTTGGCCTGGTCCTGCACTCTGCCATTGTCGATAAACACCACAAGCACTGGTCACTCTTCTTCGCTCGACACAGCAGTTTCGTTCGGATCAAAATGAGTGTTCGGCTCCAAAAAGGGAATCCCGACGGACGAACAATGGGCCTGTTTCGTGATTTCACCCACTTTGAAAATGTTGAGCCATTGCCAAATTGCAACCAAACACTTACAAAAAACTCTGATTCCAGACGGTTGTAGAGTAGCTTTTCGAGTTCATTTTGGAATATGAAAAGGAATAGGAAAGCGTCTGACACGAAGAAAAGAGATCCTACTTGGTGATCTCCGGTGTCAGTGGTGATAGCTTGATATGATAGCCACGCCGTTTTGTAAAACTAGCCGTGTGAGTGTCGAAAATATGTACCCTCTGGTTATGTCAAAATAGCTATTGAAAATGGCCATAGAAATAGTTGCTTTTCCCATAAAAAATGGTGATTTTCCATAGCTATGTTAGTTTACCAGAGGGTATGTACTACTATACACGTGTTTTTCACTTTCGACATATCATATCATTATGCCGGAGCACATTTCGAAATGTCGCCATCAGCACACAACTCCCCCACTAACACCGGCGGACCGCCACGGCCGACATGGTATCTGTGAGACATCTATTGGCAGCTGAAATTCAGCCAACAAAACGCGTACCACTTCATCCGCACATGCGTGCAGATCGCTCACCACTTGGTCTAAGCAGCAACTAAGTTATGACCGCTTCAATAAAACAACAAACGTAGAATGAATCTGCCATTTTGAAGGACTTAAATTTAATAAACTCCTTTGTAGACTCATTGATCGTGAGGGCCCCAAACTACCAGGCACCAAGTGGCTGCACGTCCTACAGGTGAGGCGATTCCGAATCGACTCCTGCGCAGGAAACTGATCAGACCATTTCGGAAAGCCAGATACGTTGGGTTAGCCGATGCCGTGTAGCGATTGATTACATCCACTTTGTTACTGTCCCTGCAACTTTGCCAAGTGTTTGTTGCTGTTCCACAGTCTGGGTCGCCTTACCTGAATTCTGTCTTTTCATGTTCCCAGATCATTCGTGCTGACAGTGTTGCAAACAGTGCTCCAAAAAAATTAGGCTGCCAGCTCTTTTGTGTCACACAGATGTCCCCAATCCTCACCCATCTTCATCTTCATCTTCAGCCTTGGCCGACAAGGCTGAACTCCAGGCACAGCCGATGTGATCTTCGTTCTCCCATTCTTCACCCGAGAACTTGACTGGCAGTTAAAAAAATCTACCCAAGCAATGGGTGACTCCAACAGAATGGTGATTTCCAGTAGCTTCAGCAGGTCACATCTGATGGAAAAAAAAGAACTGCAGGTGTTGGTGGCCCAAATGTGCCGCCAAGGGGCCAAGAGCATCGCTGCCTTTTTGAAGGCGCTTCCCTCGGTGCTGTCTTGAACATCCTGCCCAAAATGGCGAGCATCATGAACATCAGTAGCTGAGAATTATGGATGTTCAAACCGCCAAATATGATCTCATAGGTTTCAACTGATCCCCAACGGTATGAATGGACATCTGATTCATATACATATACACATACATATACATATACATATATAGATATATAATATATAGATATAGATATAGATATAAATATAGATATAGATATAGATATAGATGATTGTCTACTAAATGGCATGTTTGTTTGTGGAACAAAACTGGGAACCCCCATCTTGGGATCCAAAAACACATCCCGAAAGCCGGATTTTCCAATCCAGGTGGCATCAGGTGGTTATTTGAATCCACCTCTGAGGACAGTACCAGGACTACAAAAATCATCAGGGTGGTTAATGATGGTTACCCTCTGGTAAACTAACGTAACTATGGAAAATCACCATTTTTTATGGGAAAATTCACTATAAATGGCCATTTTCAATAGCTACGTTAAATTACCAGAGGGTAATGATGGATTTATTATGGGTTTAATGATGGTTAATGATGGTTACATCCACACTGATATGAAGTGATATGCTGTTGGTTTTTTGCTTGGTGAAACCGCAGCTCTGTTGATCCATCAGCCAATCAGCCATGAATATATCCGGTATTTGCAGAAATCTAAGGCGTATCATTGGGTGTTAAAACCACATCAATCTCACCTGGCAACTTTCAAATCCCACCATTTCCCCCAGTTTTTCATCCATTTCTTCAGCTTCTGCCACCACCGCTGCTGGCACCGCTGCCGCTGCCGTTCGTAGGCCACAATGGCCGCCGTGGCCGAGAGGTTCAACGTGTCCGGCGTTGCTGTCGCACGGCCGAAGTCCTTCATGGAGACGCTGGCCAACACGTCCAGGTCTTGAACCTCGATCTCCTCAGACCAGCGGTCAACACTGAATGGATTCAAAAATTGGGAGACACCTCAAAAGACACCGAAAAAATTGGAGACTAAAGAAAAGTGCTAGAAAATTATAGATAGACAGGGTCTGATCTTTGCAACAATGCCTTTGACTTCAGCCCAGTTTCTTTGGTAAAGGCCAAGCCATCTTCTTCATCAGCACCAAAGATAAAGGCCACCGGCCTTTGGGTCGAAAGATCCAAATCCCACAAGTCACAAGATGCACCATTGGCAGCCCCAGCTGCCACCATTCCTACCAACTTCACTCCTCTCTCCTTCAAGTCCGACAAGAACTTGGTCTCCTCTTGAGTATCCGGTCCGGGTACCACCAGGGTATCCCAATGACTCTTCTGTTCCAACATGGAAAATCGAAAGGCCTTATCCAAGGTCGCCTTTGACGGGCCTGACTCATCCAAAATGCATACAGCTGAGATATCCAGCAAGGTGCTGGATCTCAGAATGGCGCCCAAATTCCCGGCTGTTGTGCCACACAAAATCAGCATCGAATGGATTTGGTCCCGGTCAATACGCAGAAGCAGTTCGTTCCACGTCAGCACATGACGATCGTGAAGCACTTGGCGTTTGGACGCCGCACAACGCACCGAACGCATCGGACATCCCAGGCCACTGGGTAGACTTCGAAGGACCGGGGAGAGAAAAGTTGGAGAGAAGACCAATGGAAGCATCAGAAGAGCGCGATCTGCTCGCCATCTCCAAAACATCATGCAGCTCTGTAGCTGGAATTGATCTTTTTGGACTATGTCACAAGCCTTCTTGCCTTAAGTGTTTGGAGTGAAAGGTAATCACTCTACAGCCATCATGGGTCTGGCTGGATTGAGCTCAGAGGGTTAGGGTACGATATAGTGAGTGAAACAATATGAATTGGTCTAATTGATGAAGCTCCTAAAATCAGGTGGCATCACTTGATGGATCACCATCTGATCAAGGCCATCCGCCAATTCCCCCAAGTATGGCTTGAGCCGATTTTGCAGACACCAAGTCCTCCGGTTGGTACTATCCCATGCCATTTCCTCAGGATTTTGGTGTAGAAGAAAAACCTCAAAAAATCCAATGCCCTCCGTTCCTCACTCCGATCGTCCTGCGGCGCCAGTGCTCTTGTGAGCTCAACGTTCTCGGGAACCCTGCGGCGGCGGAGATCTCCGAACTGTTCAAATGGGTCTGTCTATAGGGTATCCCTAAATCCATTGATTATAGTCAGTTGTGTCATTTTCCAAATGAATTGCGTACACTCTCATTTTCCGACAAGACCAAATACCCAATTCAAGCCAAAAAAAAAAGGCTTTGGATGATGACCCCATTCTCCAAGTGATGTTATTTCGCTGGGAAATTTGGATGTGAGTCAGCAGTCGTCAGTCCCGTAGACCTTGCAACATCAAATGGAATGCTGGCAAGTTTAAGAAATCATTTGCTCGGAGAAATCATGTTGAAACCTGGTTTATCATACATTTATATGATATCAATGTATTTAAATCATTGTTTCAAATCCGCCCCCAGATTGACTTCTTGATTTGGCAGTGTGTCAAAGCCTTGTACCCCTTCTGTTCACATCAAAATAGCTGGGATTTATGGATGTTCATTCCCCTAAAAATTGTATTTTTATAGGTATTGATCCATAGCCATTTTTTTCCCATCACATATCCAATCCCCAAGATCCGAACCAAAAAAAACGCCTCGACGGCCGTCCTTCTCTAGGACCCATCACGCAGGCCTTGGTGGATCGAAGCGATGGATGTGGGGATCCCTGGGGTATAACTGAGGGAAAAATCGTGGTTAATAGAGGTTTTCATAGTGGTCGATAGTGGTTATTAATGGTTGATAATGGCTAATAATGGTCAATGATGGTTGATGATGGCTAATAATGGTCAATGATGGTTGATAATGGTTATAACTATGGAATTTAAACCTCCATAACTTGGGATAAATCATATAATTCCTACAACTATGGTGAAATCTAACCCACTTATTAGTGGAACGTACCCTAAGTTTGCTGTGGAAGCCATAGCAAACTGTTAAATTATCAGAGGGTATACTCCAAGACAAATGGAACTGCGTGATAGCTGGGGTATAACTAGGGTATAAATGCGGTATAACTCTGGTATAGGTTATGATTGGGGTATAAGTAGATCAAAATGCAACTATTGCAAGATCTCCAAGTCTTTTTTGGAAGTGTTGCTTTCACAACAAAGGTTGTTTCAGGATAATTAGATGAGTTGATGGGGGTATGTGTGGGGTACACCCGTTGTTGATCCTTTGTTTAATCATTTGCAACTGGGATGCGTAGACACCATCATTGAATGAGGCGATATCCATTGCAGGAACCACCATCCAACATGTTCAGGCTGGAAGCCACGGTCAATCCTCTTTTTGGGGTGAATTTAAGTTCAGCACAAGCAAAAACCACTTTTTCAGCTTCAGCTAAATGTCATTTCCCACTATAATATACTATAATAAGTATGGAGTTGTCTCAGAATTTGGAAACCCCCAAACCAAACTGCAGTTTATGACCGGCCTTCAGGTTGACGACAACTTCTTCGAATTCGCCACCCGTGATTCTCACGAGAAAGCCTTGGAGCTTTCTGGTTGGGCACCCGCAGCAGGCGGATGGCCAAACAGAGATTGGCTTATGATTAGCTTATAGCCACCAGTGGCCAAGGAAAATGACCCTAGGAAAATTGGGTCATACATTTGAGTCCTAGGGGGTCCGTGGGAGGTTCCATTCGATCTTTGGTCAGGATGTAACCAAACCCTGAAACCAAAACACGATGGTCGGATTTCAGCCAGTGAAGAATTCTTTGTGAGGCATCATTTCTGGTTTTCCTGCCATGTTCGAGGATTAAGCCCATGAAGTCCCCTGTTTCGTTATGGGGGTATAGCCTCCGAATTAGAGAAAAATAAGAGGAACTTCAGAAATTTGCCATTAAAATGTAGGTTTCAAACCAACAATTTTCCCTTCCACTTGTAGGACATCAATGATTTTGGGGATCAACACCTCAAAATCCCAGCTGGTTTACATCCAGCTATTTGGGTTGGCCAGTTAGCCCCATGGCCGCTCCCTCCAGCTGGGGGATCTGGGGCTATCCGGCCGTGATGAAAGAGTCCAAGCTGCTTTAGCTCGGCTTCTATCCTGGCTGCCACCGATTTTCGGCCGAAACTTGGAGATGTGTTTTGGGGGAGAATTCATGGCAAAACTTGGGCTAGTTAAAGGTAAGTTTGGGGATAATTATAGGAATCTTGGGATAACTCTGGAGTAATTAGACTGTAGGTCTGTGAAATCGAGTATCTTTGCGCAGAGTTTTCTGGTCTCTTCATGGTTCTTAAGGGATAAACATTGCACTTTAGATGGGGTTCTTAAGATGATAAACCTGGCTTAGTGTCAACCATCCAGTTGCTGGGGTACCCAACTTGACCCATACCCAAATGCATAGTATATATCTATGATAGCCATGTGTTGTTTCATGGGAGTTTCTGAAGAAAACAAGACACGAGATATGAATCTCAACCCCTCGCAAGGGCTTAGCAAACACCCAACACCAAATGTCTCTTTTGTTTCACCTTTAAAACGTATCCAACTTATCTGAAACCTGTTTAAAAACTGAACTGACACCTTTTTTCTAATGATATCATGCCCATCACAACCTACCCCAAAAAAATTGCACTTCACCAGCTTTGGACTATCCCTGCCCCTCTCCCCCTGTCTCCCCTGCGTACCACAGAGCCGCTGGATGCTCAGGACTGCCCTCATCCTTGACCTTTCCAGCTTTCAGGGAAACCGAGTTTGCCACAGATTTTGGGGCCCCTGGGGGCGACCAGGTTGAGAAATCACCTATATATTTTACATATATTTTATAAGATGTTTTTTCTCTTGACTTGGGAGAGTTCATGGCCTTCACTGCCACCAAAAGTAGAGTCCCCGAGGATCCCCCAGGATCCCTCTGGATCCGGCACCAGGATATCAATGCCATCGGGCAAAGGTCCAACCACCTGCGGCACCAGGTGTCATGTCTTGGTTGCAGAATTGTGAAGGATCAGGGGGAAACACCTCAACTATATTTCAATATGATTACTGCGGCTAGAATCTGAGCTACACATCTTTGCAAAGGAGTTTCTCATTGGCACGATCCCTCAACTTATGCTTGCATGGCGGTTTGGGTTGGTGGTTTGGAAGTCTGGGAATTCATGATTTTATGAACCCAATTATTTCAATTGTTTAATCAAAGCCTGAAAAAATAGATTAATTAATAATATTAATAATACTAAAACAGCAAAAAACAACAAGTGCCAAACCAACCTTTAGGAAAATCTGCAGCTCTCATCCAGCAGCGCAAGAAGCACGTTGTTTTTCCCATGCTATCTCAAGTAGAAGGGATTCCTATCCAACCACTCAAGGCGCCTCTACGAGTTGTCCATTGGATGGTAACTCGACAGCTGCTCTATAATGGAACCTCAAGGGTAGTTGTCCCACGAGTGGCTGGGTCTGGTGGTACCCTGAAAAAAATGGCTGGGGCTATGGGATCATCCTCCCCAACCAGGTAATGAATTGTCGGTTGACCCTTGGTCCCTATTTCCATGGCAGTCGCGGTCCGGCTGGGCCACCTCCTCCAATTTCGTCAAAAACTCACGGCTGGTTTCCCAAACAAAAAGTCGCTCGGGAGCGTCCACAAGCAGCCCACTATGCTCAGTGGTCGACCCTTGCATTAGCAGCCCCATCTCGAGCGTCCGAACGCCAGGCCTGAAACGAAGGTGGGGCACCAAGGGACCCGCAAGAGACATCTCATCTATAGACTTAACCATGCATTTTAGGTCAATGACCAAATAATGGCATTCGATATGTTTAGATCATGATCAATCATTATTTGGTGGTAGAATTTTGACCAACACCCAATACCCTAATAATGACTGATCCTCGGGTGCAGTGGCATTGGGCCTAGCACACCACGTGACCATGTCAAGCTGTTGCTGATAACAGTGCGATTGGGTATAAACATGGGAAAGTAAGAACAAAAACTCTTACCACTGCTCAAATAAAACCCATCTAGATGGAAATTTTCTGCCTGTCTAGTTGTTCTTTGCCCTTCACAAAACAACTGAACCTGGGCTTGTGATCTCCGACGAACGCAGTAAAATCCCAGACAAGAAATCATCCATGGTTGAAGTACAGCCTGATCCTGATCAGCTCTGTCTTGAAAACTAGGTCTGAGGCAGCATTTCCGCAAGCAACAAGAGCTTTTCCGTGTTTCACAAAAACCGTTCATTCATATTATTTCATAGTTCCAATGGCCTGTCGTCGTCATCATCATCTTCATCATGATGAGGTTCAGGAGGAGGCTGGGTCGGCAGATGGTTCCCAGGGAAAAGGGGACAGGAAAGCCTAAACCCGGGGAAAACCGGAAACCGCTCGGGAGTTTAAAACGTCACAAGTCTGATGCAGTCCTTGTTTGGCATACCACAGCACCACCAAACAATCACTTCTCAAGCAACATCGGCAGTGGAGTCTCCATCTTGAAACCCTGGAGGGTGTCCAGTTCTTCCCTGTTCTGAGGGAACCTTGTTCCAAAGATCTCTGGGCATGGAGTGAACTGTACAGGTACAAGGACATAACAAGGACATAACAAGGACATAACATTCACATATAAATGGGTCAAGTCATAGAGTAAGCCAGCAAAAACGCGCCAGTATAATCGAGGATGTAAAAGGTGTCCATCAACTTGTCACCGGTTCCAGTTGTTCCAGGTCCCAAGGTGCGAAAGCTTACAGATTTCGCATCAACAGATGGCCTCTACAATGTCGGAGGCGAGTGGAGCCGCATTCTGAGCGATTCGCCAAGTGTCGGCGAATTGGAGGGGACTGGGGACTGGGAATCCCATTGAATCGGCATGAATGGTTGGGCTTGGTTATATATCCCATCCATCATATTCAGATAACTCCAATTATGTTCCATACCGTACATGGATACCTGGTTGGTTAAGTTTATATATATATCCCTATTATCTTGTCGGTATTTGTCAACATTAAAGATCGATGTCAGCCTGGTTGGAAACCAACCATTTCAGTGAACCCGTCCCTGCCTGGTCAGCCCAGCTAAGCCGGCGGGCTGGCGGTGAGCGGAGAAGGAATACTTTTGATGGAAGTACGGAGGACAATTCTGGAGTTTAGGAAAACCAGAGCAGGTATAATATGTGTAAGCATAATGTGTATAATATATATATATATATATATATACACACTATGCATATATATATACATACAATATAATTATATATACACACAATACATATTATATTATATACATAATACAATGGTTAAGTATCATACTAGATTCAGATACTGTAGTTGGCCCCTTTCATGAACAGGCAACACAGGGCTTTGACGTCTTTCTGGCTACGGCTTGGATTTTACCATCCAAGTCCCTGGGGGATTAACTTTGCAAGCCCCACATGGATAGCAAGAGTTGAAAACACAGAATTGATGAGGTAACTATAGGTAACCCTAAACCCGAAAAAATCCTGCAATTTCGATGGTTCGATCTGTTTAAAAACCCTCCAACAAAAAATCCTGGAGCCATCCCCAAAAAATCAGCACGACACCTGTCAGTGGTTGGCTCTCCATTGCGAGCCTGCAAAGCTTGGTTCAGACCCATACACGGTGATGGGACTCCCAAGGCTTGTCAACGGGTCCTCACAATTCCAATCAACCAGGCAGCCGAATTCATGTGGCAGACCCAATCATGACCCGTAACCTGTTTAGAGTTTTCTTTATCATTTAGAAAACTAAATGATATAAACGAGATCCAAGGGGTATGGATCATTAATCAGTGGCTTTACCATGGCTTTACCATGTTTTATGACACTCTCCGGGCTAAATCTTTCAGAGGGCCCGGATCACCTGGCCTCACTCATCGCTTTCGCACAGCAGATTTGAGCCACAACAGGTGGCGCGTAGTGAATCTCCCCTTTTCCAGTGCCGCTAGCAGCTTGGTGGGGAGTCATATGCCCTCACAAAAGCAGAAGTCAAAATCTGTCAAGTCACCCCAAGTCACCCACCTACCATCCACCCATCATCCACCCATCCATCAAACTCCATCGAACCATCCAACAAAACACACCGCCGCAACGCCATTGTTTTGAGACCACACGGGGCTTCGACTCCAATCCCGGCACCAGACTCAGCCGGGATGTTCACCTTGGTGTCATGCATTAAACTTTATTAAACCCTATGGGTTTCAAGGTGTCCATCCGTGACGATCATCTTGGCTTCCTGCGTCCTCTGCATCATTGCTTTGGCGGCTTGCTTGAAGCGGGGCAACTGCAACTGAGCCTTGCAGATTCCCATTTGGAGGATCCAATTCAACAGCTGAGGGGATTCCAGCAATCAGACATGTCATGTTTACTCAATTCTGTGAAGCCACTGTCGAAAATATGCTGTACCAGCACAGTACAAATCAACATAGTGCATCGTGGACCGAATTCTACAAGTCACCTCAATTTTGTGTTAATTTCACTCATTTATTCACCAATCACTTACTACTTGGGAATGGGTCAAAACCATGTAGCCCTGTAGTTCACATCAAAATAGCTGGGATTTATGGATGTTCATCCCCTTATTTTTACTGTATCTATAGGTATTGATCCATAGCCACTTAGCTACTGATTCCATTTCTTCCAGTGCCCATCCCATCATCCCTCCGTGCCATGACAAAGGCCGAAGGGTTTCGAGCTTCATGCACCGGCAGTTCGGCGGCGACGGCCTGGTGGCACTTCTGTGGGAACCGGGTTGGATTCACCATAATTGGGATGTGTGTATGTGTATATGTGTATATATATATAATTATATGTATATTATATATTATTATGTATAATATATGTATATATTATATATATAATTATATATATGTGTGTGTATGTGTATATATATATACATGTATACATGTATACATGTATGTATGTATGTATGTATGTATGTATGTATGTATGTATATAATATATATATATATATATGTGGTGATTCTATATTGTAATGAGCAGTCATAGATGGTTAATCCAATCGAATGGACGCTTAATATCTATATATATATACATACATAGATGATTTGCCGTAATTAGATAATGTTTTAAGAACATATGATGTTCCATGGCTATGTTCAATTACAGCAGGGTCTGTTCAATTCGGACATCAAGCCATGGGTTTTGGGTGTCCGATCAATTTTGCCACCATCCCCACATGATTACAACATAATATACAGCAGCTCCCAAAAAAGATGCAAGATTCAGAACAATCCCGCAAAATCTCCCATCAAATAGTGGTGAATTTTTACAACTGGTCTATCTCTTTTTAAGCGGGATTCTTATCTCAGTTACCCGACCCGATGACCTGCAGTTGCAGGGGAAGCTGGCGCAGTTGCTGCGCGCACTGCGCATCCAGGCCGAAGCGGATGATCAGAGCTTCCACAGCGGGATGCACCTGGCATGGCTGGCATGGCAACTGGGAGGCTGAAAAATTCATGGGCCTGAAAAATGGGCTTTTCACTATGGTTAACTATGTTTAAATATGTCTAACTATGGTTAACTATGTTTGAAAGAACACTACACCATAGTATACAACACCTAAAGGATGGGGTCTAACTATGTTTTACGATCGAAAGTTGGATTGATTTTTGGTATTTGATTAATTGATGGTTGTTTGAATGGGTTCTTACCGTAACTCTCCAAAAACGGAAATATTTGATCAATGGGTTGGTTCAAGGGGAAATCTGAACCGGAAACCATGATGCAAACCACCAAATTGGTGAGGCTGGAAGAACGATGCTCTCTTTCTTTGAAATTCAAAACTCAACCTGAAACTAAAGTGAAAATGAGAACTGACCTGAGAGATGATGCTTCTCTGGAATCTCTATGATTTGGTACGAGTAGCTCGTTGGCTCCAATCTTTTAATAGGGAATATATGGGAATATGAATTCCCCTTGGCTCCCTCCTAACCACCGGCAAGTAGTCATCACTATGAAACACCATTAATCGCTAGAAAAATCACTATGAATCCCCATCAATCACTAGAAAAAAAAACAAATCACCAGTCGAATTCCACTTTCTCCAGGTAGAGATTGGTTGATCCACAGAGCCCTCCGCACCCATCCGCTTGTGCCTGCTGCCCATTGGACAGGGTCATGGTCAGAATCGGCATGGATGGCATGGTCGTCATGGCCGAAGACATCATGGCATCGCCTCAAAATCCAAAGATCAGGGGATTTGGCGATGGAGATCTAGGATTTTTGATGGGATTTTTGATGGGATTTTTGATGTCTCAAAAATGAAGATTGAATGGAAACTAACTTTCAAAAATGGAGATATCATGGGAATATCATGGGTCGAAATGAGATGATGGGAAGACGTCCAAAAAAAAATCGGACCCCAAAGCCCGCCATCTTTTGGTTCCGGGGGGCCCAACGTACGCGCGAGATCAGCACAGCTGACCTTGGAGATCCAGAAGTTTTTCAAAGTTGAACCATGCAGTTGACTTGGTATATAGCATCCATAGCTAGATTCTAGGTGCAAGTTGAGATCTCTCCCCTTTTGGCTCAAATGGTCTGTCTGAGTCTGTTTGATTCCCTGGCGAACTATGGCTCGATATGGCCTAATATGGCCTAACCTGTTCCTTTAGTTCTTGCTTCCATTCGGGCCTGCATCAAAATCCGGAACCGCCAAAAAAAAACGAGAACTGTTTCGGTAAAAAAAAAAACATCATGACGATCGTCAATTTACACAGGTGGTGCTTCCGGGCCCAAAAAAAAATCGACCCATGTCCCGGACGAGTTTGGGATGCGCTGAGTTCCCCACGGATCTCTGGCTCCCATCAAAGATCCTCGGTCCAAGACCTGCCGTTGTAGGTGCCGCCTCAGCTGAAGAAGTGGCCACTGAAAAGCCACGGAGGTTCCTTAAAATGGTCCAATTGATGGTTGTTTTAATAGGGAAAATGATGATTAACCATGAAACATCCATGGTTGACTGGTGAGTATTCCACATATTGACATTTTTGAGGGAATATGATCATGTTTTTTTCCCTCAACATGTTTCGGAGTGTTTGAAAATGGCCCCAACATGGCAAAAATATCATGGGTTTACCCTGGTGATTCACCATATTCACCAATGGAATGGGGTGAATATAACCTACTTTTGGACATAAGAAATTTGGTATTGGTTGTTCACCCCATGAAAAATGGGTTAATAAAATGGTTATTTGGTGAATAACCAACTTAAATTTGGTGAATAACCTACTTAAAATGGGTTCAAACCATTGCTTCCCCATGAAAAAAAGGACCAATAAGTGGGATGAGAACTTGGGATCCATGGCTTGTGAAAGTTCCATGACCAATAAGTGGATGATTCAGGAAATTCCTTCGTCCTTTAAAGAACAGAAAAAAAAGGATGGGTCAGAATTGGCTATCCAAAAAATGATTCACACTAGAAATTGACTTGGTAGATATATATATATATATATATATACATATATATATATATATACATATATATATATACA
>Ga0126342_10004668_pt1 | contig 23534 bp, 19 predicted proteins | sample Cyp1metagenome_FD_92528 | JGI IMG/M metagenome (GOLD analysis project Ga0126342, IMG submission 92528) | Coral microbial communities from Lord Howe Island, Old Settlement Bay, Australia - Cyphastrea 1 metagenome | ecosystem: Host-associated > Invertebrates > Cnidaria > Coral ...
CTGGTGATTTCTATGGTGATTAATAGTGGTTAATAATGGTTGATAGTGGCTAATAGTGCTTAATAGTGGTGATTTCTATGCTGATTAATAGTGGTTAATAATGGTTAATAGTGGCTAATAGTGATTAATGATGGTGAGTTATAACTGGGGATCTCTATGGGATTCTACATGAACCATAAATGGGTCGTTTTAATGTACTTGTAACTGGTAAAAACAAATGGCCATAACTGTAGAAACCAATGGGGTTAACTGGTTATGACCTTTTTTTTGCATTACAACTGGTTATTTCTATGGGCTCGTATAGTTCATAAATGTGTTTTTTTAAATGTACTTATGTAATATATAACTGGTATTTTGGGCCAGAACTGTGGTGATGCGGAAAACGAATTTCGGCCAAACGCAGTGGCACAGGGCCGATGTGTTTCGATATTTTTCCATCCAACTAAACCGCAGGTAGGTTACCATCCCCCTAAATTGACACAGACCCTGCCTTTAAAAAGGGTCTATCATTTGAGGGAGGGTAATTGTCATTCTACCCCATTCATCTTGATCCAAGTGTTTTCCCCCATCTATCCACATTTTTTCCACCACTTGACCATCGCCAGGCCGAAAAATCGCGCATCTCCATGAATGTCTTCAAGTGCAGGGACCACGATGACCAGAGCAGGGTGGCCCGAAATCTCGACGGTGACGGGGGTAAACTAACATAGATGTGGAGAAGCCATGGTTCCTTTATAGGCAAATGATCTACAAGTGGTTGTTTTTCCGACATCTATGTTAAGTTTATAGGGCCTAGGGTAAGCAAGGAAACTGCAAGAAATGATGTGTTTCTGTTCTAACTTGGATGAATGGAAAGTGAACGTGGATTATTTGTCATTCGTTGTCAATGTTCATGGGACAATTTGACAAAGCACCGGAACGGTGTTGTTGACTTTGCAGGGTAGCTCAAAATATGTAGCCATGTGCATGGGAAGTCGGATCTGCAAATTGGTTTGTATCTGGTCGATGGTTTGAACGTTATTCATGTTATATTCCGGCATGGGATCATGTGCACGATTGACTGATAGGTTGCAACCACCAACCCGATATGCGTTTCTGGTTATGTTGAATCCCGTATTGCAAATGGTTCTTCTCATTTGCTGAGGTAAAGGGCACATGCAGAACTCCTGTGGCACTTTAGGGTCCTCATTTGCGAGCAAGATTCCCTTATAGACTTTGGCAACTTTGCAATTGTATTTGATGGCTATGACCTATTTTCAGTGATTCAGACGCTGTCGAATATCACATTCTTGAGTTTTATATATATATATATATTCAATCTATCCCAATTTATCTCCTCATTCTGGTGAGTTTACCTTCCAATCTCTTATAAGCTATGGCACATGGCCCACGCCACAAAAAGCACTGATTTTCCACGGGAAAATGACCCATTTACCGATGATCTTCTGGATGAAAGCTCTATTTAGTTTGGGGATTTCCCAGCTAGCCATGGTTGACCATTTTTGGTGCTGCCATTCCTAGATCTGCTGAAAACAATGTGAAATCCACTACTTGGGGAATCTATAGTCTTAAAAAAAATATGGGGTTCCCTAAGTAAATCCAAGATAGGTTAACTGTTCACTGGTTTCTTAAGCCATTTGCTAAGCAGCAAACCAACTATGGTGGCAAATTTCCGTCGCGCCGAGATGTTCATCTTCTTTTGAACCTTGATCCGGAGCAGTTTGCTGTGCACAATCGTGAGCAGGCGCGGGGGATTGACCAGCCACAATGGTGATGAATAGTTGAGGCAGCTATGGCCCCAACTAACAGTTATAAATGGAATTATAACTCCTATAACTAAGATTATATATATATATATATATATATATCACTATAAGCCCATTTATCACTGGTATTTCGGGCCATCACGGTGAATAATGATGAATAGTTGATGAATGTTGGCTAAGTTGGATTACAACTAAGCCTATAAGTCGTTTGTTTTGCGATATCTACGTATAGTTGCTGTGGATTAGACACCAACTTACATAGCGGGTCAGTTAAGGCTGGAAATTCTTGATGTTTAAAGATGTTGTGAAATGGCAGCTGGGGCTCCTTGATTGGTGAAAACTTCAAGAAAGCGAACTGGTTGCTGGTGGCAACTGGCTTGTTTCACCTTGTTTGGTGAAACGTGATGAAACAACCAGTGGCATCTTCTGAGATTTTCGAAGGCCTGAATGATCCGGTTGAATGGTTTCCGTACCATGACTCTGTGGATCCCTGGAGTGCAAATGACAGGAGATTCAGCCCCCATGGTTATTGGTGGCTGATAGATCCTTAATAAACCATAAATGGTTAGTATAAGATATGAGTAAGTATTATTGGTTCAAGAAACCCTTATTGGTAATATTATTGACCAACATTGGTGGCTGATATTAGTGGTTATCTTTCGGAGGTCACCTTTAACTTTGGGGGCTGAAAAGCTATGATATGAACATGATTGAGACTGGAATTTACCCTCTGGTTATTTAACATAGCCGTGGAAAATGGCCCATTTATAGATGATTTTCCCATTAAAACCTCCATTTATAAGGGATTTTCCATGGCTATGTCAAATAACCAGATGGTACAATTTTTGTGGGAGCCTTGGTACTCCATTCTTGAGCCAAAACCACATCTAAGATGGACCTATTGGTGGGATGCAACTGGGGAGACAAGAAAGGTGCGTCATCTGGCTTGGAGCCAAAAAGCAAGGGTGTTTTGTGGACTATATACATCTATATACCATGATTCAGTAGAAAAACTTGGTAGTTGACCCGTTTTTTCCGTTCAACGGAATGTGCCTGGTATGTCAACCCCGGCAGGCACTGCGGCGATTCTTGCGCCTGGAGAAATCCGTTGTCTCCCTCATGTGGCTCTTTACCGAGGTGCAACGTTGCCAAAAAATGTTTGCTCGAGCCCCTTTTTCAATGTTGCCACGGGACAACACTCCTAAATTTGTTTGATTTAGGTTTATATGTTATTTACATTGTTTTCCCAGATTCAATTTCACTGTGTGGATAGTTGAAAATTGGTTCCATGTGCATGCCAACATCGTCTCTTAGGTTGATAGCCTTTTCGATGCACAGAACACGATTTGATGCGTTTGCCTACCGGAGTTTAGAGGGATCATAAACCAAAATAGCAAGCCAAGTGTAAGTAGCTGGGCACATCATTCCAGGAGAAGTGGTTCAGTAACTGCAGACCCCCATGGGTAAAGTGACTGCTGAAGGTGAAGATGGGTGAATCTGTACTTATCTGTACTTAAAGTGGACTAGTGGTCCACTGGAAGTTCGGAAGTCAGCTGTTTCCTAATCGGTGACTCGCTTGTGACGGTCGGATCCGCTCGCTTGAAACTGTCTAATCCGCTCGCTTGTGACTGTCTCGAAACATCACAATCATAATGATATAGCAATAATAATAATAATGATCATAATAATACTAATAATACTAATAATAATAATAATAATCATGATCATCGTCACCATCATGATTATTATTGTGACCATCAATGTTTTCATGAATCCACACCTTCATCGCCGTCATCATCATTGTCACCTTCATCACCATCGTCACACGCGTCTTCGTCAACATGATCTGTGTTCAATATGTTTGTCTTATTTGTTATCATTATCGCGTTGATCATCATCATCATCATCATCATCATCATCGTCATCGTCACTGTCACTGTCACTGTCACTTTCACTGTCACTGTCCAATGTGTTTTTATCATCATGACCAGTAGTGAAGAGTAGGAAAGTGAAGGGAGTACAGAAGTTAAGAGGAGACAATTATGTGAAAAGAGTGCAGAAGTGAAGATAGGTAGGAAGTCAAAAGAATATGAAGTCAGTGGCAAGTCGAATCAAATCCGTGGAAGCTACACACGTAGGCGTGAAGTCCCAGTGAACTTGTGCAACCCCTACCCCCATTCATATTAAACACCCCAGAAAACATGGTGGATGTAGGGGATGAAATCACATATTTGGCACCTTTTTGGGTGTGTTTAATATGAAATGGGGATGGGATTATCTATTTGTATCCATCATTATTTATATTATGTGTATATATATATATAGATCACCCACTATAGCTGATATAGTAGTTGATTGCTACATACCCCATCAGTATACATTCAGAACGCCAGCTTCGCCAGCTTCTTGTTTGCTTGGATCCCAGACGGAGGCAGAAGATCAGAGTCAATCGCTGCAGTTTTTCCAGGTGCGGTGCTAAAGCGGGCCACATCTTTGTTGTTTGTAAGGGAAAGGTCAAACCAGTACTACAGTACTGGTATGTTTAGTATTGTTTGATTCAAGTGTTTCCACTTGTATGGCATGTATGATGGGAGAGTTAGATTGCTATAGATTATTTTGATGTTTGTTGTCATGTGTGCAGTGGGATTTAAACATCCACCAGCAACGATTATGTTGCCGTGGATAATTTGGGGTCACTTGTTGTTTATCCGTAGATAGACATATGCCACGGAACAATGTGTGGACAGAATGACATAGACCCTTACTTTACTGACAGGCATCTTTTAAGATCTGAGTCATTCAGACCGTTTGAGATCATGCTGGTCTTCTTTGAATGCCTGCTTCTATCTAGTACCCTCTGAGACATTCTTGCTTGACTGGCTGTAAAAAGTGTCCGATACAATCAGCCATGGCATTGAATGTGCTTCCATTTCCTTGTTGGATTGTCGGGAGCAAAATTATAGATTATAGACACAAAGGGACGATTTGATGTGTGCCATGGTCAAAAGTCAAACTTCATATTATATTACAGAGAAATGCTGCAACTTTGTTAGGGCTGATTTCTTTTTACACTTGGCCAATCCTAAGAACGTCATGAGCACGCAAATCCAAAAACCCTTGAATCCACCTTCCTTGCAAAATTGATGATGTGGCAGAAGATAATGCGAGCCAACGTTTCGCAAATTGCATGAGACTGCAGAGGAGGAATGCTAGGGGCGATTTTATCAAAACAAAAAAAAGCTTGGCACTTGAAAGTTTGGTCTCGCCTTGCGATTTCTCACCCTTCCTGCTCTGTTTTATTACCCACTTCCCTTTGGATTAAATCTGGCGACATTAGAATTAGGTGCATGAAGCATGTCTTTTGGTATAGCAACTCTTGGAGCGCTCCGATTATTCGCCCTAGGCCCTAATCTATTCTTGACTTTCACGATATCCAATCACCACAGTTTCAGATGCACTGACCCAACCACCAGGGTCCCGGGCTGTGTCGAGTCCGACTAATCGGACTGGATAATTGGATGACCAGGGGCCCCCCACAAACCTTGGACCATAGCACCCACTGGCCTGGTACTAGGCCGGTGAAGTCAGTCACTTTCCAAAAACTGGCTTCAAATGCACCAGATAGCTCCAACAAACATGATGCCTAAACAGCCTAAACAGCCAACAAACATGTTTTTTAAAGATGTTGTTTGGATGCTTTGGCCACTTGAAAAGGCAGAGGCCTATCACCATTCATATTCACCTGCAAGATGCCCCATTTCCAGGCAGAAGGCCCCCCAGGGCCCCCAAGATATGCTGCATGGAATCAAGCAACTGACTGGGCCCATCTTGCTGTAAGTCTTGTGCTCCATCTTGATGATCCAGTTGCTGGGTAAATCCCCATTCACAACCCGCCGATGGTTCGGAAAATGGTTTTTTCCATATATATTGGGAATGTTATCATCCCAACTGAAGAACTCATATTTTTCAGAGGGATTGAAACCACCCACCAGATATTATTAACCATCATTAACCATATAATAACCATTAATATTAACCATTGTTAACCAGGTATATTAACCATATAATAACCATTAATATTAACCAATCAACCAATATCATATTTGCATCCGGTATTTCCTCTGATCTTCCGGTTGTTGAAATCGACCGTGCCCATGAGGACGCCGAAATGGTGCTTGAGGCCTTCTATCGTCCGGGAACCAGCGCCCACGCTGACTTCACTCGTGGTCAATTGAATTGTGCCACTCAGTTTTGTGACTGAATTAGCTTTCACTTATAATTTGATAATTAGATAAATTATACACACTTCTGAATCTCACCAACTTCGCGATTCATGATGGATTGTTCAGACTAAAATGTGAACACACAGAGAACATCAGCAATGACACTCCGTCACTGATTCCCGGAGTTCTCGCATTGTGAGTTTGGCTGCAAATCATCTACAAAGCAACATGGAGACCAGTACCAAAACATGTTTCACCCATGCAGGCGACCGTGCAAAGTCTGATTTTGGTGGCATTTCTCGCATGCACATGGACCTTCAATAGATAGATATACACCTGTGTGCCAACTTAGCTACCTTTGTTAGCTATTTCTGCTTGACGATGCTAAGAAGTGATCTCCAAAGGTAATGATGAGTGGTTGTCTGGTTGGTGGTTTGGAACATGGCTTTTATTTTTTCCATATATTGGGAATGTCATCATCCCACCTGACGAACTCATATTTTTCAGAGGGGTAGGCTCAACCACCAACCAGGTACACTATAATGTGGGTAAAACAATGCCATAAACCAGCCATGACTGGGAATGGTAACCATAGCACCTATAAAGCCACAAAAAATATTTCTTCGATTCCATGCATCCATCAGATGAGGTGCACGTCGCCCTTTTTACGCACAGCGGAAGGTGCTGCCCTGCTTCGTGACGGTGTCCAACTGAAGCTATCTGGATAAAGGGAAACCGAAGCTATGTGAATTCCTGGAACATTCAGAGAAACTGTGGATGAATTTCAACGGGAATGATGAGCGAGTCGATTTTGTTTAGCCATTTTGATGGAGGTATATGTCAGATCGCAAGATGTGATTTTCAAAGTGCCATCCATGTTTGCTTATGGTCCGAAACATTTCCTGCATGGCTTCAATACAAAAGGGCCACCGTACGGCTGGAACTTGGTGCTCCTGGCAAGTTGGTTGGATCTCATCCCGTTTCTGGGACCAGGGCGAAGTTACCCGCTAATGATCGCTAATGGCGAAGTTACAAGATTCAGCCATATGTTCCATAAGAAAACGAGGTACTGCAACAAAAATCTTAGTGCTTGCGCTTCTTTTACCTTGTAACGTCTAAGTTCCACCCATGTTGACAATGTCTTGATCAGGAGCGCATGATACAACAGATATCTCACCAGGCGAGTGTGAAAGTGGAGTGGGAGGAATCGTGACCTCGCTGGAACCATATTACTCTCTGGTGAGAAAACATAGCTATTGAAAATAGTCATTTAGTTCGTTGATTTACCCATTAAACATGTTGATTTTCCATAGTCATGTTAGTTTACCGGTATAATTTACCCAGAATCACGTTTTACAACTTTATTCTGCTGCCACAACAAGTTTTGCCACGGAAATCTGGTAGATGAACATATTTGTCGAGTGGTTTTGCGTTACCAATGTTGGCTGGTTTTGGGCTGCGTGTTTAGAAACAGTACTATTTCCATCTATTTCCTACATCACAGTGAAGCACGGCTGCATTTTTTCCTGCCAGACTTTGGCATACCCTTGGCACCTGTTGGTTTGGGCTGCCCTGCGTTACGTGATTTTGATAGCATGGGATATCCATCTCACACCCAACAGACTGGTGACTGGTGATTCCGCAACATTAGTCCCATCAACTGGACTGGAGCCACCACCTCATATGTTAATTTTGTCATTTATGTTTTCACATCATTGAATTTGCCATTTTAGATGCTTGTACAACTTGTATCACAATAGTACAAAGTAGAAAATGCTACAAACTACTTCTGAAATTCTGTGCTTCATCATGTTTTACCATATTTTTTTATCAATGTGTTTACCATGTTTTTTTTAACCATGATCTTCCTTGTTGTTTCACGGCCGGTCGCGGGACACGCTGGCGTAACCTTAGCGTTGAAGGTTCAACGGCTGGAGAACCAGTTGCGGTGCATTCAGATGCCTCCTGGCGTCGTCCTGGCCATGTTTTTCTTTGTTCGATGGGAAACACCAATGGCCATGTTTTGTTAGTAGAGCAAGAATACACCACCTATTATATAACATATAGTATATAATATATGATATACTATAAAATAATATAATTTAATATAATATGAATATGTATAAATATAAATATAAATACTATGTGCCCTGTATTATATATGTTGATGGTTTAAAGAGCCCATTAAAATGGATGAACATGGTGAGTCATTGGGGAAGGTTTACTATTGTTTTACTAAGCATGATAGTGAACTCAATAGAAATTGAGCAAGTGATGAGGATGCCAGGCATCCCAAATGATGATTAACACATCCATGTGTGCTACCGAATACTGACATGTTAACTGCTGGTATATCCATGTAAACCCATATGGGTATGGGTCAATACCTATAGATACATTTTTAGTGGGATGAACATCCGTTTACCAGCTATTTTGATGTTCACCAGGGGTACAAGGTTTTGACACACTGCCATATGATATCCCATGCATTACCGGGTAAACCAAGCACGCATCCATTTCTTCCAAGTCTTGGATCCCGTGCCCTGGACAGGTCTCCCCCAAAATCGAGATGGTTACGCCAATGACTCCATGGGGAAACCACCAACGAGATGGAATATATAGTTGGAGCAGATATTATATATCCCATAGGATCCATGTATGGTATATATGCTAACATTTGGGGTATATTGATGGGATCCATGTTACCATATATGGCATACATGGATCCTATGGGATATATAACATGATGTTGGATCATATCCAGTAGTAATACTTTTTTTTTGCAGTAAACAGGACATTTGGTGACAACATACTATCGTCGCTTGGGTAGGTTAGCAAGAAAATGCATCGTTTGGCCAGTCGGGTAAGATGTACAGTACCCCCTTGGTGAAGACATCCCCCCTTTAATCTAGTCCGAAGTCTGGAATACCCTCTGGTAAACTAACAGTTTGCTATAGAAAATCCCCATCTTTAATAGGTAAATAAATTATAAATGGCCATCTTCAATAGCTATTTTGACATGTCCAGAGGGTAACATCAATGTTCATCCCATCTTTGTGGTTCCATGCTAGCTTTTTTTACCGGTTTCGAACTTCACCAGGAATGTTGGATCCACGGATCCATGGCTGGCATGACCCTTGGTGTCCCCCTTGATTTCAACCAAAAAAGATGACTTACTGGTGCTAAACGTAGGGAATGGATGGGAATGGGGGAATGGGATGATTATTAAATTTAGTTATTGTGGATCATTCCCTCCCTCATTCCCTGCTAAGCACCAGTAAGATGAAGTGATTCACCAAAAAAAATGAAAATGGCAAAAACAATCCCCCGAAAAAAATATACCAATGTCATTCCATGTCATTCCATGTCATTGGTGGATTTATATCCCATGCGAATATCAGCATCCATAACCATCCCACTTAGTAAATGTTTAAACAAATGCTATATAATGTGTTATGTATATATATATATATATATTAATCATGTGTGGTTCATATCACCACTCATATATGGGATGAAATATGGATTACATATGTTTCATATACCACGGATCCGATTATGGGATGCACATATCCCTCAATATATCCCAATATCATCCCCATAAATGAGTTTATGTCCTAGATTCATAAGATATCTATGGTATAGTGATTATAACCCAAGTAAATCTATACTAACTATACCCATGTCCAATATCCATTCCTACTCACTGTGTCTTGGCAACAAGTTTTCCCCATCTCACACCGCGGCGCGGCCCTGCCAAATTCTCCAAGGTATCAGAAGGGGGTCCTGGAACCGACGGTCTGTTTCTTGGAGGAGCACTTGACTAACATGGCTTTGTTTGAGAATAGGCTACGACGATCCAAATTATATCAAATTATTTTGGTCTATCCCAATCATAGATGTCCTTTTCCCATTGGTTGGTTGATTTCTTGGTTGGTTGGGTTGTTTTCCCATTGGTTGGGACATTATTCCAATCCCAAATCACCACCCGAAATTCTTTGGGCCAAGTTCAGGGATGAATCTCATCATTTCCGAAGTTGCCAAACTAAGCAGGGGAATATATGGCCCAACGAACAGTTACAGCTTGGTGGCGACTGGAACATGGCTTTTATGACGTTCCATATATTGGGAATAAGAATCCCAACTGACTTTCATATTTTTTCAGATGGGTTGAAACCACCAACCAGGTTATAAATGGAATTACAGCTCCTATAACTAAGGTTATATATCACTATTAAGCCCATTTATAGCTGGTATTTCGGGCCATCACTGCAAGGTCAAAACATTTGCAAATCACTGATTATAGAGGTGCCAAAGAAGATACCAGTTTTTCATAGTTTTTCAGGGATGGTATAGATAGTATAGATGATGTTTTCCCTATAAATTATCCATACATTTGAAGGAAAGCATCATCTATACATATGGGGTTGCTATAATTTTCCATATACGTATTTGCCTTGGTATAAATTCTTAATGTTTTACATTAAAAAAAAATGTAAATCGTTATCTACACCACATCAATTCTCCATAGATATGATGTTTTCCCAGGGACATTTCCATATATATTCCCCATCATTTCTCCGTACTTTCTGCGTGTTTCAACGTTTCTAGCATCTTTCATGGGGATTTCCCCCAGCCCTTGGCAGGACCAGGGCTTCGCGCGGATGGAGAGGTCGCGGTCTTCACTGCCAAGGCGATGACGTTCCAATGGAACATCCATTTACCCTCTGGTAAAAGTCTACAGTTTGCCATGGAACATGTCCATCTTTAAGTTCGTTAAATCAGCGAACTCAAAAATCGATGATTTTCAATAGCTATGTTAGTCATTGCCAGAGGGTACAGATGTTGAATTGCCATGTTACCATGTTTGATACAGAGGATGCTCGCCGCAACCCTTGCAGGGAGGGGGAGTCGTCCCAGATGGAGGCCTTGGGCATCTGGCATCAGCTATTCTCATGGTGAATCAACCCGGGATTGGATCCGGGATTGGTGCAACATGTTTCTTGATTTTAGGTCAATATTCCATGTTTAAGGTGAACATGAACATCATTTTTTTTGGGAGTATCCCTGATTTTTGTGCAAAATCATTTCGTCGTTGCGTTTTGGCCAGGGATGATGGCAACATTGGATACGAAAGGATGATCATCATGGTCTGTAGCAAAAAATCGTTGCAACAATGGGACCGTTACCCTCTGGTAAACGTTTACATAACTATGGAAAAAAACATCATTTTTCATGGGAAAATCCACTATCATTGACCATGTTCAATAGCTATGTTAGTTTACCAGAGGGTAATAGCATAGATCGGTCTGGTTTTGTTTGTGCTGATAATTTGGCGTCGGACAATGCACATCTCTCCATCTTTGCTTGAGCGATGTTTTGCTTGATGCTGCTGAGACGGTTTCTGAATATGTGAGACAGATGATCCTTTTTTTTTCATACGTGTTAGCACACTAGCAAGAAGCAAAGAGGCTTATTGGGTCGCATGCTTCGCTGGTTGGCTGGCGTTTTCATACACAAATTCCATCACCATCTATAGGATGGTTTGTAAAATATTTGTTGAACTACTATGAACTGCTTCAAAAACCGTGTGAAACATTTCAGCTGAACTATCCAGAAATATGCTACTCCCCAAATCAGGAGGTTTTTTTCCAAGAGTTTCCCTTTAAAAAAATGAGGGTTTTGCCAATTTTCAATACACACGTCCCGTCTCCCAGACCTCTTGTCATTTCAGATTTCATTTCAGATTTTGGGTCACGGTATCAGGACGATCGGGGCTTCAAATATCTGTTAGACATGTCCTTTGGCTGCAGCGATGCGACTGGAGCTTGGAATATGTACAGTGGAAATGTTCATGGCATCATTGCCATCATATACCCTCCAATTAACATGACGACCCTGAGTTTTGGAGGGGGTTGAAGAAAAATTGTGTGTTTGTAATCTGGGGAAGGTATCTTTGGATTTCCAGACATTGCTTCCAGTCATGGATTCCTGATGGTAGCCCATTGTTTGCTTCTGCCTTTGGGAGAAGTGGCCATTGCCCCACAAGTATGTTGAAATTTATTGCAGAAACAACGTGGTTAAAACAATGTCATATATGTTTAGCATCCCCCAGTCATCAGCAACTCTTATAGGTGGTATAAACTTCACCATTCCCAGGAAGTCATGGGTTCCTGAAAATGACATTGTTTTAACATGTTTTAAATGTCCGGGGATGGATGGACCAGGTCCGGAAATGTGATGAGTGGGCCACAGGGCCAGGCCATTGATGGCCCATATTTGGATGTGAGTGGCTTAGTGGCTTACACTTAGAGTTTTATCCAATCAGCGCTCTGCGGTCACCAAAAAAGTACTCGCAATCTTAAACTCAGTAAATGTTATGTTTACCATCAGTAACTCTTCTGAAACGTAGTACTGTTCGAAGGATATGGAAATGTACCTGCAGGATCTATGGATTTTGCCCACAGGATGTGATGTTCTAACGTTTGGAACCCGCCAAAAAACGCCGGTTGGAGATGATTTTTCCCAATTCCCACGACTCCTGGGCCATCAGGGGATGGCATGTGCAGTTTTTTCACCGGGTGATGAACGGTTGGAGGAATACCCTCTGGCAAACTAACATAGCTATAGAAAATCTACCATGTTCAATGGGTAAATCCACGAACTAAATCACCATTTTCAATAGCAAACTGTTAGTCACCGTTAGTCAGTACCAGAGGGTAGTTCATTTTTGGTAACTAGGACTTCCAGTGGCACAGCTATGAGGGACGATTTTGCGATCATGATAGCCACATCATGTTATAGCCATCCCAAACAGATAGAATATGTGACGAGAGTAGGACTTGACCAAATTCAATTAGCGGTTAGTCAGTACTAGTCAGTGCTTTCTAAGTAAGATATAGTAAGACTATGTTTTTTTCCCAGACGCATTCACATCCATTGTTCAGTGGCAAAATCTCCAATATTTGCTGGAACCAAACCACCATTTCCCCATTTTGGTTGATTATGAATCATTAAAACCAATCTTTAAATATGTTTCCAATTTACACTAATCAATATATATGGTTGTTTATATAATCCAAAGCATGGGTATCAACCATTTACCAACCATGATTGTTAGCAATAGTCAGTATATATGTCAATATCATGTATCAAATCTAAATAATCAATACCATTATAAATCCACCATGCTAGGTCAATCTTAGATGGGTACAAACTAATCCAAAATAGTCTTGGATGGTATCAATGGGATTATCTACGTTCACCAGCTAAGTTTTTTTGTTTTGCAGGTATCTGGGTGATTGGCACTGTATAATAGATCATTTTCACAAATGGTTACCCTCTGGTAATTTAACATAGCTATTGAAAGTGGCAATTTTTAATGGGAAAATCCACTACAAATGGCCATTTTCAATAGCTATGTTAAATCACCAGAGGGTATCATAAGTGGTGGTTTAAACCAGTTACAAACGGGACAACCCGTTAATGGGATCAGTTTTCTCAGGCCCATCCAGCGTTTCTCCGTCTCCGGGGTGCGGGGCCTGGAATCCAAAATGAGATGTGACAACGATAGACACACATAAACACTATTAGACTGTCTGTATTCTTGTGTATATATATATATATTGTAATATCTACCATAATATGATATTATATTATATTGTATTATATTGTATTATAGGAATTCTATTTCATTAAGTTATGTTATATGTTCATCTTATTTGTAACATATTGTTATTATATCAATTGGTTTGTGATAGTTTATGTCATATTATAGTGTATTTTGTTTTACTATATTTTTTTGTTATACCATATTTTATTGTATTATGTTATATCATAGTATATTGTATATCGAACTATGTTTTATTGTATTGTTGCTTTTTTTTGCATTATATTAAGTATAGCAGTATATTATATAGTTTGAAGATAGGGATAACATGTAATCACAATTGTAATTTAAACAATGGTGACAATGATAATGGTGATGGTGATGATGGTGGTGATGGTGATGACGATGCTGATGATGAGATAATGCCAGCCATCGCAAGTATAGGAACATTTAGGGCTGTCTCAAAATTTATAATCGTCAAATTTCATAGTATGAAACTTAGTTTTCTTTCTCAAAATTTAACTATGGAAGACAAATCCGTGGCGCGGTGCGATTTATCAGGAAAACTGTGAGACAGTGCTCATGACAACAAATGACATATTTTTGATAGCAATGATCGGAAAATAGAAAGTGGTGGATAATGGTGTAATATTATATTATACAAACTATTTAATGATATCAACAAAATTAAACACATATAGTATACTGCTTGGTGGTTTCAAACATTGTTTATATTCCATAATATATGGGATAATCCTTCCCATCTGACTTTCATATTTTTCAAGATGGTTAAAACCACCAACCAGTATAATTTACAGCTGTAGCAGCAAAAACCAAATGTTTTGGGGCAACCCAAGAACGGGATACCGTTTGGTTTTGTTGAGACGAAACGATGACCAAACCGATTTGTTTTCCATAGGGTTTTTGCTAAGCCGGTCTTGCTTCTCAAGGTATGTCACAATATAAGTTATGTTCACATGATGGTAACAGATGGACGGAGATTGCATAAATGAATCAACGTGGCATATACACAGATATGCATGGTAATGATGGATCATGATGTGTTTCATTATCATATTTCTACTACAAGACCTTTGACAATAGCAGATAGGCAGATAATGATACCCTCTGGTAAACTAACATAGCAATGGACAGTCACCATTTTTTATGGGTAAATCCACTATAAATGGTCATTTTCAATAGCTATTTTGACATAACCAGAGTGTAACGATGATTTTAACGCTACATTGAGAACAAAAGTATGTTTAACGCTCCAAAGTATCTCCTGGTGGCGTTCTGTGTGGCCCAGTGAGGCTCAGAAGTTTGAAGAAAAACTTCAACAGGTGCGGCTATGGCGATGCTCCATGGTGCATGAGAACATTTTTTCATTTTTTTTCAGCTCGGAGTTGGAGGTTTGCTAAGTCATGGGGCTAGCCCTAGATCATGTTTTCAGATTTTCCAATTTTTCCTCTGGTAATTTAACATAGCTATTGAAGCCATGGCCCATTTAGTTCGTTGATTTACCCATTAAAAATTGTGATTTTCCACATAGTTATGTAAACGTTTACCAGAGGGTAAGTATGACCATGAATTTACTTGTTTATTGTGGAATCAACATCCAGCATCATCCAGCTATGACTTGTTGGGCCCCGTTTGGAATAGATCCGGGCATCTCTGTGCAGAACCAGGAGACACCAGGTGTGTCTTCAAATGGGCTATAATACCCATGTATTATACGCTTCAAATAAAATTGTTGATGGAGAAAATAAAGATTGAACCATGGGATTTAGGATGATTTAAACTGTAATTATCATGTAATTATATAAACAAATTGAACATCTGGGTTATTATTAGTGGTTAAATGGAGTTGATTAAAGAGCCATATTGTTTTTTTCTTAAATGTCAGTGAACCATGCTCAATTGGGAGTTCTAGACCCGTCCCAACCACTAGGAGCTCGGTATTCTTGACCGCGCCTCACAATGACCAATCAATCTTTGGTTTCCAAGTGGTTTTTTGATTTTTCGCGGATCCAAACCCGTTCTGATCCAAACGTACCCATGATTGTGGACTTAGCAAAATCCCCTTGTGGAAAGGAGTTGCACCCCATGAACTTCCCAGCCACCGGAAAGTCAAGAACCACTTCAGGATGGGGCACTCAGAATTACATTCCTCAAGTTCAATGGCACAGTCATCCTTCAACGCCTGGACCTCCATCTGTTAAGGGGAGTGTGGCAAAATGGCGGTCCTTCGTCTTTCCGCGGCATCTGTTGCCCTTCTGACCAGGTTCTATTTCAGCACCCGTCCGCTTAAAATTTCCCTGATGATCTATTTTCATATTTGAGTTCGGCTTAAAATAAGACACTCCAAAATGTGGTGGTCTAAAACCTAATTTTCTCAGTAGAACAATTATAAATGAGGGTATACCGAAACTTCGGAACCCAGTTTCCATTGCTCATTGTTTGGATCGTTATAGTCCATAGGAAAAGCAGCATGTTTCACCATATTTGTACCCAAAACATGCGTCATAGTTCCATGGAAGGAGATGGCTATCCCCCGGATTCCCAATGATGGGATGGCCATAGTTTTTTTTCAGCTCTGTGATGCTTAAAAGTCAGATATTCCACTTGTTTCCATATGTGTCCATCATGATTTTCTATGTTCATGTTCTTCATAGAATTGGATTATGGGAAAATTTACAGGAAACCTCTATATTTAATGGTAAAAACCATGGTTTCCTGAAAGTTTTCCCTTAAACCAATCCAGTGAGTTCTGCCATCTTTCCTCTGATGGGTTTTTCTCCAGCCAAGCCTGGCGCACAGGCGCAGAGGGAGCTCGAGCGATTGCAGGGCTTGGACATTGATGAGTTGTGGCTCCAGGAGCCTGGTTTCGGTCATCCGAAATACCAGGTGATGGCCCGAAATACCAGTTCTAAGTGGGCTGAAAATGTGATATATAACTATATATAAGCTTAGTTGAATAGTTATAGTTCCATGGTTATCAACCATTTACCAGCCAAGATTATTGTTAACAATAGTCAATATGTCAATATCATGTATCAATGTGGTAAATTTTAAATAAATCTATATAAATAATCAATACCATTTGCAATCCACCATGCTAGGTTAATCTTAGATAGGTAGAACACGGTAGAAACTAATCCAAAATAGTCTTTTGGTATGGGATGATCTACGCTCACCAGCTAAGTTTTTTTTTTTTTTGCAGGGCATCTAAGATTGGCACTGGTTTGCTGCGGCCCTACGTTTGCGCACCACGAATCCCGCGTACGTTCTTTTTTTCGCCGCGGTGGCCAGTGTTTTTGTTCATCGGGTGACAAGTGTATGATTCCAATGTGGTCAAAACAATGCTATAAACTATCCATGACTGGGAATGGTAACCATACCACCCATTTATGGTGGTTTGGGGGATGGTTTATTATTGTTTTAACCACATTATGATTAAATTATTTGGATGTGTTATTTGGATGGTGAACGTGGGGTTGGCGCCTGGTTGTTGAAATTATCGTTTCAGTAGGATGATAATGGGATTATGATGGGATAAAACTATATAACCAAGAGTTTAGATTATATATTGGATAGAACTATGTAACTATATAACCAAAGGATAGAACTAATATAACTATAACTATTGGCTTACTTACTACTGTATTTGCCATTCAACAACCACGGACATGTACTGGACGAAAATTGAATGTGGATCAACTCGGTGTGCTTGGTACAAATTGTATCAAACTGTTATGTTTACCAAGCGAGGCCCGGCAAACATGTCCATTATGTCAGACTGGCCATGTATTTTTGTTGGAACAGAATGGGGAATATCATTGGATTAGGAGTTTACTAGCCCAATCTTAATATTCTAACTATTTTTTCAAAATAGTTATTATTTTTATATTTTATTATAGATAGCAGTAGCTACAAATTGATATGGTGATGTATGCAACACATTTAACGGGATAAACAACAAATAAGAAACATGATTGGGATGTCATGGGATGTGCTTAAACACTGGCTATGGATGGGGATGGGGATGCATACTAGCTAAAAGGCCTTTTCTCCTGCTTTGCTGTAGGAAATCCAATCACTCGGCGATGTTAACCTTGGGTTAAGATGCTCCTTGTTGCTCTGATTGATTGTGGTTACAGTAGTTTAGCTGCAGGGCGACCACTATTTACCAATGTCATAGGAATTGATGGGCAAATCTTAGCGACTTACAAAGCAAATCAAGACAAAACTTAACCATCGATTATTGGGGTTTTACCTTTACTATGGGGTAGAACTGGTGAGCCATATGGATATACTAAGTGGATGATTAAGCATTAAATAGAGTTTTTTGAACCAGAACGAACGTTGTATGAGACGACAACCACATATGTCGACCTTTTCTTGTTCCTATATACTAAAATGGAATTTGTTTGTTGTTGTTGTTGTTGTTGTTGTTGTTGTTGTTTGCGTACGGATTGTCGATTTCAAAACAAGAAACAACAGGACTGGCTGGAAAAAATACAACCCACCTCAGGATTATCCCTGCAAAATGTGCCAAAACATAGCCCACATGCACCCAACTTTACTTGGTACATGGTGTTTCTAAGTAAAGGATGTGGGTTCTAAGCAAAAAGGTTCTAAGTATATAAGGTGTGTTTTTGTTTAGTTATATATATATATTTTTTGGTTCTAAGTATAGGTCCGTCGCTATACTATACATGTTTCAAACCTGCATTGTCTTACCTTCCAGTTTCCCTAAGCCGCCAAATTCTTCGACCCGGGTTCCATCCACACTATTTTTGTGGTTTAAGGGTTGATGAAAATTTCGCAAAGGCTGAGTGGTCAGTGATTCCACCCCATCCCTGCTTCAAAACCCATAAAAGTTGACGGTTGTTTTATTCCTGAAGGAGATCAGTTTACATGGCAATTTCATTGGTTTTTTTCGAGGTGCACATGACCCTACACGGCTCACAGTGGTGCCCATGGGTCACCATGAGCCACGGGCAGGATTTACAGAGCTTCCGAGAGCAGTACCTCAAGGTCTGAGTGGAAGATCTCCATGGAATTGCTGTGAAGCCCTTGAACTCGATGTAGTTTGTCAACACATGTGGGTGTGTATAAAATTGGACTATACCCTCCGACATTGACACGTCGGAGATGTTAATAGGCAAAACGATGATTTAACAGTAGATTTAGGGGTATTCTATTTTCAGACGAACCCATATCCACCCGTTCACCTAGTGTCGGGCATTAAATTCAAGCCCGGCTGTTTCCTTTGCCCTCTCGACCATGCATTGGTTAGTTTGCCAACTTTAGCAACGCCAGCATGTTAACCAAATCCACATCAGCGTTCTTTGCCCAGAAAATTTCCGCGTGATTGTTGATTAATATCCACATTGTTGGTCCAATTCTCAAGTTTCACTCAGCTTGTCTATGTTTGTTTGCAACATCCAACATGATTTTTGGGTTTGCGAGCCGCCATTCTTGTGGGCTAAATCCAATCAGAAACGCCAAAAGAAATCGCGGATGGCCAGGTAAAAGGTGAGACAACGATGCATACACCGGCGTTGTGGGAACCTCAATTCATCAACGGAAGGTTTGTTGGTGTGACTGAAAATACGGATATGAACATAGATGAAAATAGGCTATCCCTAAACCTACTGGTGAAATCTGGTGAATCATTGTTAACTATTCCTAGTAAAACGGCAATTTTTGCATTGCGACATTTTCAGACCCATTTGTTGTAGATCCCAGAGATTGACTCATAACCACCTTCAAAACAGTGGTGGAAACATAATGCGCGCATCAAATTGGAATTGGCTAATACAAAAAAACATCACGCTTGTAGGTCAAAATTGCACCCAAATATCATCTTACTAAATTGTTTTAAAATCCATACTCCTCTCAATTCAGCAACACCATATCACTACAATAAAGCATCTTAGCATTGCATTTCAGAAAGCGAGTAAGAATGCGAGTAATTTTGAGTGCACGTTCCTTGTCGAAGATTCGGTGAAAGAACTGCTTCAACTTGACCTGGTTCAACTTGACCTGGAAGACTGCAGTCTAAAAAAACAGTTAACTGAGAGATTTCGTTACCTTAATGCGGTGCATCAAGAGGAATCGAAAGACTGTTTGGGTTTCTCAGAAACAGCGGCGAAGCGAAGCTTAGATATCAATGGTCAAAACACTGTCGAAACATAATATGGGTTTGTCTTTGTTTGCATGAAATGGGGTGCCCCCAGAATCCACTGATTGATACTGATTGATCATCATGCTTTCAAATAGAATTGCTGATTCTTTTGAGGACACACCGACACATTGTTGGTTGAAGATCCGATGGTATCTCCATATTTCCCCAGTTTGCATTGCCATAATTTTCTGCGAAAACTACTGATACCATCAAAAGATAGTCTTGGTAACAGTTGATTAATCACATTAAATTATATTTGTTTACCTTGAATTACATCATAAATTGGTACAACCATGTACAATCCAATAGTTGTTTTATAACTGTATAACCCCATTGAAACCACACCGTATTACAACCTCCATGTTTCGGCCACGTCTGCCAGGAGCGACGAAGACCTTGACGCGGCCCTGAATCGCTTCAGTAAGGACCCCTCCACGCCACGCCACGTGGACGGGAGGCCGTTTGAGACATTGGAGCAGTGTTCAAACCCCCTGTTGGTTCGGGGATTAGTTCGGGGATTATTCTACCCTTCATATATTGGGGATTCTACTAATCCACTAGGGAAATCCCTATAAACCAACCACTAAAGGAATGATAGAGGGATTTTGAAAGGTTATGATACTTGTATGGGTGCAATATGGTGCAATAAAACATGTTGTATACCCAAGGCTACCATCATTTTGATGGTGATGATATTGATTGACCAGTGGAAGGAATGGGGTATCCAATGTTCAGACAGATCCACATAGATGTTGGAAAAAGGAAATGATATATATATATATATACGTATATTATATCATATATATATATATACAAGCGGTGGTTTTGTCCATTTGTATCCGTGTGTCAGATGTTTACTGCAGGGTAGTTGGATGGGTTTTCTTGTGGCTTAATAGGAGGTTGTTTCAGCATTTGAGCAATTAATGGGGCACAACATCAAGGTTGTGTATTGCAAGTAACTACAAGTAGATCTGTTTGCGGGCTGCCAGCGTTTGCTGCAGGCTTGTCGTCGTTCGAGCAATCTCCCTGGGCGTTTTGGCAGATTTGGCACTGCTGACAGCCAGGAAGGTGGACGCCACTGGACGCCAATTTGGCGCAGAGACACACTGGAATCGTTAATTCACTGCAGAGGAAGACATGCCAGAAGGTATATCAGTATATCAGAAAGTGACACAAAAGTTGCGCCTGCTGGTGACGTCTTTGATTTATTTTGTGTTTTTGTTTCCAGTCTGGCTTTATTGCTTCTTGGCTTCAAACTACACCTTACATATATTGCATTTATTACATATTATCACAATTGTTTATTATATTTTGAACCAACACTATGATAACAATTTAACGAACAATATCCAAATACTGACGAGTGAGTTTGCAAAAGTGATGCTCATAGAAAAGGTGCCTGAACCTTCCTAAACCTTTGTATCTTAAATATATATCTCAAATATATATATATATATATAGATAGTATATATATATATGTATGTAGTGGTATAACATAGTATAACAAATTGGGGTGTATTACAATTTGAACATTCAGAGACAGTCTTCTAAGTGTTTGCTATCCTCTTGTAAACGTTTACATATCTATGGAAAATCACGTTTTTTTAATGGGTAAATCAACGAACTCAATGGCCATTTTCAATAGCTATGTTAGTTTACCGAAGGGTACAGGTTGTCTCGCCGACTGCACGACAGGAGAGACGAAGGTGGCTGACTCGAGTGGACGTTTCTGACGAGGTGAAGCAAGAGAGAGCTATGGAGAGGGTTTCCTGAAATCACCATTTTTTTTAATAGGATTTTATACAATGTAAGGCCCCCAAGATAGCTAAGTTGGTTTAGATAAGCCCCAGTAACATCCACTAACTAGTTCGTTATTTGCGTACCATAAGCCATAGTTATTGGAGTTATAAACCAACTGAACGCTATCTTGGGGGCCTCACATTGTAGGTATGTTAGTATTGGGGGGGTGCTCCTAAAATAAATGAGGTACCCCTAAATGGCATTAATGGTATTAAAATGGGGTACCCCAGTCATCTTCCATTTTTCATTGGGATTGTCATGGATTTTCCATGAAATAAACCATCCAGCTCTTGGGTACCCCCCATTTATGGAGGATGTTATGATGGACCTTCATGGTGATTTCACAGCAAAAGCTACGGAAAATGATGAACATTGGCCATTTTTCATACATGAAAAATACCATTGAAAGATGATACACACAATGATTTAGTTATTGAACATGTTGATTTTCAAGTTCGCTATTTTGATCACCAGCGGGTATTTGTAATGTAATGTAGGATACAGATTCGTACAGGGGGGTCCCCCCCAACAAATTTTAGATACGCAATAGTGTGGAAAAAACAAGGGGCCAGGTACACAATAGTGTGGAATAGAAAAAAATGATAGATTTCAATTGATTTCAATTTACTTTGAATTGATTTCAATTTATTTTCAATTTATTTCAAATTACTTTGAATTGATTTCAATTTACTTTGAATTGATTTCAATTTACTTTCAATTGATTTCAATTTACTTTCAATTGATTTCAATTTACTTTGAATTGATTTCAATTGATTTCAATTTACTTTCAATTGATTTCAATTTACTTTCAGTTTGCTTTCAATTGATTTCAATTTATTTCAAATTAATTGCTTTCAATTGATTTCAATTTACTTTCAATTGACATCCCATTGTAATCCCATAGAAAAATCATAGAAATATCATAGGAATCCCACAGAAATCCCATAGAAAGATCATAGAAATAACATGAAATAGCATAGGAACCGCAAAGAAATCACATAAGAATTCCCATAGAAATCCTCTAGAAATATCATAGAAACATCATGGAAATACCTTGGAAATCCCACAGGAATCCAATAGATACCATAGAAATCCCATAGGAATCCAATGGAAATCCCATAGGAATCCATAGGAATCCCATAGAAAGACCGTCGACATCCCATAGAAATCCAATAGTAGTCCCAAAGAAATACCATAGAAATACCATGGAAATCCCATAGAAATCCAATGGAAATCCCATAGACAGATCATAGAAATAACATGGAATAGCATAGGAACCACAAAGAAATCCCATGAGAATTCCAATAATAATCCCTAGAAATATCATAGAAACATCATGGAAATACCTTGGAAATCCCACAGGAATCCAATAGAAATTCCATAGGAACCCAATAGAAATACCATAGACATCCCATAGGAATCCAATGTAAATCCCATAAGAATACCATAGAACTCCCATAGCATCCCTTTAGAAATCCCATAGAAATGCTCCAGGGATATCATAGAAACATCATGGAAATCCCATAGGAATTCCATAGAAATCCAATAGTAATACCATAGAAATACCATAAAAGAAAAAAAGCTTTTAGCAAAGGAAAAGGTAAAGGGAATGTTTGAAAAAAAATCACCCCAGGAAGCATCTGGACACAATAGTGTACCCCCAAGCAAACCACACTATTGTGGATCAGGGTTGCTCATGGACTACCCCCTTGAAAAATTGTTTGGGTGATGTTTTTTAATTGGGTTTTAATAAGGCATCATATATTTTGGGAAATTGTGCATTTCTGAGAATTTCAAATGAAAGAAACTAATTAAGAAAATTTAGGAAGTAAAAGAAAAACTTTAGAAAAGGAAAAGGTAAAGGAATTGTTTGAAAAAAATCACCCCAGGAAACAGCTGGACACAATAGTGTACTCCCCAAACAAACCATACTATTGTGTATC
>Ga0126342_10004669_pt1:0-20000 | contig 23533 bp, 20 predicted proteins | sample Cyp1metagenome_FD_92528 | JGI IMG/M metagenome (GOLD analysis project Ga0126342, IMG submission 92528) | Coral microbial communities from Lord Howe Island, Old Settlement Bay, Australia - Cyphastrea 1 metagenome | ecosystem: Host-associated > Invertebrates > Cnidaria > Coral ...
CATGTGCATTTGCTGATGGATCTTTCAGCAGGCCATTTTGGCCCCAACATGCCCTGGTGGGCCTCGCAGTTGCCGCAAAACGTTGCTTTGTGCATGGCCCGCTATCACTGAAGCCTTTGCTCACAATGTTAATTTGAAGTTTGTAGAGTTTGGCTCAAGTGAACGTTGTGTTGGTTCCTGTATCATACCAGCGTTCAATTCTATACCATTTTGGCAAACATCCAGCCGACCCTTCGCTCCAGCACAAAAGGCCTGGACCTGCTTTTCACTTCGCTGGGAGCTCAAGCTTTGTGTAACTGTCTATTCAGAATAATGACCACGTGCTGGCCTTCAGAGCAATCCCGTTTGTTGGAATTGTAAACTTGTACTCATGATTGCTCATGCATATAGGACAGCAAAGGCATAGGAGTGTAACACGTGTATGACATGTCAATTGTGACTTTGATGTTTTCAATATCAAACATGCCTGCATGCCTACACAGACGAGATTTAAAGAAATGCCACTTTCCAATACCAAAGATGAATCAAGAAAACTAGCATGAACATGGTGTCCAGCCTGCAGCAACCCGAGATCCATTTCTATTTCCAGCACCCACCAGCATCAAGTACCTATCGCAAAAGACCGACAAATCACAACAAGCCCTTGAAACACCATGGTACAACGGCAAACTTCACAGGTGCAAGCGCCGCGTGACTTGACTCCAAGCCCACAGGCGGCTGTCAGGGCACAAACACAAAAGGTATATGCAGCATGTTGGACATTCTGAGTAATACCTCTTGCCTGCCAAGAGAAACATCTTCTCAATCATGGGAAGGTGTCTGAATTATTTTCTGATCACTGTTCTATGGCATTATGTTCGATTCTATGCGGCCTATGTGTTTCTATAAGTTCTGTTGTTCCATTTTGCATCGCAGGTTGCTGGGTTTGAGCATGCGCCGCTTCTGAGAGGCTCATTGCAGACATGAGTGAACCACTGAATCTGAGGGCAGGGATGGCATTGAGATGTTGTTAAAATGGTAACGTAGCTTGATATTGGGAGAATTTGGGAGATATTGTCCGCCACGGAGGCCGACCGAAAAATCTCCTGTAGCTGCTGTAGCTGATGCCGCTTTCCATGTCTCTGGTTTGTTGGCCACAGGTGCTCCGCAACCCATGGCACCGCAGCTTGATACCTAGATTTAGAGTTCCAAGTACAAATCGACGCAGAAAAACCATTCACTAACCATTCACCCAACAATTCACCCAAACTTCACCCGAAAGGGAAACACAACACGCGGATGTTGATTGTCCCGCCATTTCCCACCTTGGTTCCGAGGCATACAATGTTTGCGCAAATGCCAGGACCATGCAGGTCCTTGGCACAGGGAACGCATGGGAACTGTTGAAGGAACTGTTGAAGGAACTGTTGAACCTTCGCTTTAGATCCTTTAGGCTCTTTGCATAGCTTGATAACATGTGGGTACCATGTTACAACATGTGACGACTCGTGACATCTAAGAAGCGTCAACTACTGTACCTCCAAGATTGGCAGGACGTGATACCAAGTGGGCTTACTTGTTCTTGGCAGGCAGAGGAGTGCACCAGTTCTTCTGGGAGCTCAACAGGTCAGATGGATTCAGATGTGGCCGTTGCATTTGGACGACTTAGGATGGAGGTTCCAGTTTAACGCTCACATCCAAAATCGACTTCCATGGAGCTCCCATCTTTGAGTGCGAACCTGGGGGATGTTGCGGTGTTGCAGTGGTGAGTCAGCACAATCTGACCAGATTTCATCACAAGACTTTGTAGTGAAGTCATGAGCTGTTTGGGGCCAGGCAGCAGCACAGAACCCTGCAGGCCAAGGGGAATTATCAACTTCTGTCGATCAGATCTTCAGAGACTTTTTCCATCAACGTGCAACCAATTTAGCAAAACATAATCTGCAGGTACTGTTGTTTGGCAAAGCAAGGCTGGGTGCTGTGCCAACTACACAAGGGATTATGCAGCATGCCTTTGATTCTTGTTAAATGATGTTAAATGCAACACGTGAGGTGCTTATTGATTGAACCGAAGGCAACATGTCCGCACACGATTTTGTTCAGATTCGCACTTTCCAAGCAGCTGCAACAATAAGCTTGCAGGAGCTTCCAGTGCGACAAGCTGGAGCACCTGACAGAGGCCTGTTACTGTGCAGTAGGCGCTTGAACAGGCACAGGTTCAGATTCGAACAGCCCTTCAGGTGCACACGCAACACTGGTCCACTCACCCGCATGCGCTGTGCACATGCAGGCCGCCCGTCTTGTTTTCCGATTCGTTTCCAACAGTGTTGGACGATTGAAATCTGGTCTTTGAGGCCCATGCCACCCTGAGAAGGCCGGCTTGCTATTAATGGTAGCAACATATTTCAAAACGATTCAAAATGAATCTAGGAGGCATTGAAATCAATTGAAGGGGTGTTTCATGGTGTTTCTTTTGAATGTTTTTTTATTGTTTTTGGCAACGCATGTTTGGGAGACATGCCGAATGCCGAGGCCTGAGGCTGACGGCATGCAAAGACAGGAGATGTCGAAGCCGTGCCTTCAAGCAGGTGCAACGGTGCTCGCTGACTTTTGATCCGGGCAGAACTTGTTTTCTGATACCACTGATACTGTATTAATATGTCTCTAATAATTCTAATATGATCTAATATGTATGTACAATACTAATGATGTAAACATGGGAAAGAGATGGTTTAATCCTTCCATTTCTCGTTTCAGGCGTGATACCGTATCAAAGGATCTGCGAAACATCTTCTGATCTAGTGCAGTGACGTACATCCTGGTTTAGCTGCAGGTGGCACGCCTCCTTTTGCGATGCCTTCTGTCTCAGCGAGGGTTGAGCATGGTGAGATGTGCAGAGAATCTGTACTCACTGGCAAAGCTACCAATTTTTGCCGAGGAAGAACATATCGGGCACAAACCAGCTTAAGGAATCTGAAAGCTTTGCTTGGCGGACTTGAGATTCTCAAAGTCTCAAAGTATCGTCATGCTTTAAAATTTTTAAAAGCTTTGCATACACACATGGTTAAAGCGAACTGACCATGTAGCATGGGCAGCACCTCGACCCAAGGCCAGATGGCAAACCTGCTGTGCCTTGCAGGTGGCAAAGATTTGCAGAGTGCACCTAGCCCCGAGACCGAATGATACATGCTTTTTACATCTTTTTACATCTTTTTACATGTATATCACATGCCCACCTTGCTGTGGATTTTGGATGCTTGATCCTTGTGCAGGCAGCAAAGTGCACCTGTGGCATCTCATCCTCAGGCACTTGCCAGAAATGCAGGATGAACCAGATAAAAGGGCAGCAGAGGAAAACAGTATAAAGGGTATATTATGGTAGGATGAATCAGCGGTGCTGATGCATGTGCGAAAAGGACATGCTTTTGTAGGCCAATGGCTGCAGGGGTTCGTGGTTGTTACGAGCTCTTGGCAGATTGTCAGCCTAGGGTTTTGCAAGTGCTCTAGCTTATCGAGCCCGTTTGGTCATGTTTGGTCTTCTAAAGTCTTCTACCAGTAGTGATAGTGGAAGTGGAATGTGAATATTCCCAGCCTCAAGCTTGTCTTAGATTCCTTGGATTCAAAGTCATGCTGTGCAAATTTCCCATATTATGTGCAGGTCGTGGTGGTCACAACCACGAGATGTCCAGAAGGCTCCGAGATCCGTTGCGAAACATGAACAAATGCAAAGATTGTCAACTTCAGAACATTTCAGAACAACAGCAAGAAGGATGCCCTTCTTTCATCATCAACCTAGCTTTGTATCTGACTTATTTATTTTTTGTGTGTGTTATCAGTGTTTTGGCCATATATGCTCATAGCGGCCGGCCATCATCACATGCTGCTAGATTTTGGATAGGCCATTGCATAACCCGCATCCCCCCACACAATTTCATGTACACAATTGTCGGGGTTCTTGCCAAAATCTTGCCTGGCGCTCGATTCTCCCAAGCGGCAGGTCCATGGATGCAAACCGCTGAGGCGCCAAAGGAAACCAAGGACTGGTCTCTCATGGGATGAATTGGCAAGAGTTGGCAAGAGAGTATAAGTACAGTATAAGTACAGTATAAGTACAGTATAAGTACAGTATAAGTACAGTATAAGTACAGTATAAGTACAGTTTTTCAGAGAGTCCTCAAATCTTCACGGTGTCAAATTGTGACCTCAGGAAGCCCCGGCAGCCTCTGTGGAAGGTGGGGTGGCAGATGCAGCCACACACCCTCTCCAAGACTAATAAGACTATAAGAAGCCTCCTCGAGTTCGCTTTAAAAAAATTGTGTCATGCGACATGTCACCAGGTTCGAAGCACAAAGTGCCGCATGCAAAGGCAAGATGGGGAAGAGAAAATAGATCGCGTCTTCTCAGGTGATGTGGCTAAACGATACAATTTTATGCTTTCTTCTGTGACGCGCTCCCTTGCTGGATATTGGGCCATGGCGAATCCGACCCAAAGGAGCAAATGAAATGTACACATTCCCATGTCATCCCATGTCTAATTATGAAATCCATGACTGTGAAAGGTAGAAGGTCGTGCTTGTCATGTTTGAGCCATTGCAGGCGGCTCAGAGGCTTCAGTCGCCTCCAGCAACAAGTTCAAGAAGGCTTGAGACTTTGAGTCTTTCAACGTGGTGGGATAGGGTGAGATGGATCTTTCCACTTTAGTTGCACTTTACATACTTTACTCATCTCAGCAATTTCACCTAGCTTTGCAGTCCATGTGCTAGGCGTGAAGCAGCTGTCAAGTCGTCAGAGGCTGCCACCTGCTTAGCCTACTGATGCAGCTATGCACCATGCTTGATGAGAAGAGTTCAAGTCATTTCAAGTCCAGGTGTCCAGGTGTATGATTCTTCACCAAGGCTTTGGATGCATTTGTGCGGCACCATCGCCGTGCCTCGTTCAGAAATGTTCAGCCATGACTTGTTCCATCATGTTCCACTGGCATGCTTCAAGTTGAAGGCAAAGACCAGAGGAGACAGAAGGAATCCATGCCACATGCTGTCGTTTCCCAGGTCGAATGCTGGTTTCAAGCTGCATGGCCGCTTGGGCCGCGCAGTGGAGAGCATCAGCTCGAGCCGGCAGCTGAGTCTGACTGACCATTTTGTACTGGTTGTAGATTGCAGTATGTCGTTTCCCAATATGAAGGCGACAGGAGCACTATACCCTTGAGTCGGGTAGCTGCCAAAAGCGTCGGATAGTTGACAACAGATGTTTGGAGAATCCAAGTTCATGCTCAAGTCCAAAGCCCCAAGCTTCAACGGCTGAGGCAAAGATGACGGCCTCAATCGAGCAGTGCCGCAGATTACAGGAAGAGGTAGGGGGTACGGTGCAAGCAATTTCAGACCAGGCTTTTGCCAGCCAAACCTCAAAGGCAGAACAAGAGATACAGACTTGAACGAAAGTAGCTTGAAGTGACCCTGAAGGGAGTGACCCTGAAGTCAGCTAAGTTACAGCATTAAATGTCATAAGTCATACGTCAGAAGTCATAACCTACGCTACTCTAGTGCTACTGCGCCTGCGCTTTACTAGGTTTTATTACGTTTGCTACGTTTGACTCACCCAGCAACATAGTAAACAAAGTAACAACATCCTGGCGGAAGGTGAAGCAAAAAGCCGCCGCCGCAAAGCAGGCTGAGGTGGAGCTCATGAGGCAGCGAATGCCATGGACGATGCGGGAAGATGGGTATATAAATATAATTTATAATTATATATATACAACACGTATATATATATATACGTACATATATATATGATATTGTAGTGGAATGGGATATTAGCGGAAATACGGGATACCCAATTTTCGAACAAACCGCAAGTGATTTTCCAGAATGATTTCGGAGTGAAGTCTGAGAATGTCTGATGTCTGGAAATGTTTGGAAGAAAGGATGAGCCTTCTGAGACCTGACAAGCTATCCGTACGCCGTAGAGTCTGAATTTGGACAGTCATCAGTCATCGCCGATCGCTTGGTACTGCGACCGGACTCATTTCCACCACACCCCAGGCGCACGGAGGACGAGTTCAAACGCTTGCGCGAAGTGCAAACAGAGTGGGGACACCAAGCATGGCAGTTCTGGCGTCTTGAAACGAAGTGTGATAAGAAGTGGGGTGTGAGGTTTGCTGTTATGTTGGCTCACGAGGTTGCACAGCAGGCAACCCACACACACACACAGTGTGCTCGGGAAATTTCAGAATGTTGTATAGTTTAGAGTCTCTAGAGTCGTATGTCAGTTTCAGAATAGTTTTGGCTCTGAATGAGAGTATAGATCAGCAGTACAAAAACATACAAAAACCAGTAAATCTTAAAGGTAAAGTCCTTTCTGTGATTCTTGAGGCTCCTGCATCTCCAGCAGGAGGCTGGCTGGTTTCCTTGGGGCATCGTGCCAGTCAGCTTCAGAGGCACAGACTTTCCAAGTGAACACTCGCCAGGCTCCTGCCCTGCAAGCCGTGAACCAGGTACACCAGCACCTGGACCTACTGAAGCTTACCTTTTCAATGCTGTTGGCATTTTTGGACAATTGGAGGGCAAATCGGGTCTCTTGGGATATTACCCTCTCATGAGACACCAAATTTGTACTACAGATAGATCATGCTACAATGCTTGTGTCAGCAATATCAGCACTCCACTGGGCTTCTTTCCATGTGGCAAACAAAGAAACACTCCTCACAGTGTGACGATATGGCGTTTATCCCTGAATCGACCTTCGTGTTGCGTTGGCTTAGGTATCAATGCAGTTGTTTTTCTCGCAGCATTTTCTTGCAGCTTTACTGATACTGCCAGAGAGAAGGAAAAGACCTGTTGCACAAGGACTTAGATTTAGGAAGTCAGATCTCCAACCGGAGTCCAGCTCCAGACTCTTCAAAACCAAACGTGCGATACATCACTACTGGATCCTTGCCCCCATCACGTACCTCTGACGCAATGCCGGACCCATGGGACAGCAAGACTGCGTGGCACTCAAAAGGAGTTGAGCAGAAATGATTTGTTTGGCTCATAGGCATGTGTGCCAATGTTTTGTTTATTTAGGTCATCGGCCTCTTCTGTGACCCTTATGTGGCGAACACAAATTTGGAAGGTGGCCACTCAGAGCCTTGGCCTGCACTTGGTGTCTTAGCGATGCAGTTCTACAAGACACGCTTATGTTGCAAACGCTGGTTTGGCTCGAAAAGGAGATGATGCTAGAACTAACGCTAGACAGTGCAGCAAATATCCATTAGCCTTTAGACCATGAGATCATCTGGTTTCACTTCAGTTGGACTTTCAGAAGCTCGCTGAACTACAGCAAGACGCAGAGAGACAAGTAGATATGTATAGCATGTGGTTTGATTTGACTTGAGATAACTTGAGATCACCCCTTGAAATTTGATCGCTTGGTCGGAGCCGGTCGGAGACTTCAAAGGGATACTCCACGGCGTCCCTCCTGAGAAATGGGTTGTGGTGCCTCCTCCGATGGGATGGAAGGTGCCGCAAGTGCCGCAAGTGCTGCAGGTGCCGGGGCCTCTGGGGCGCCGGTCGACAAAGCAGAAATGGATGACTTTGGGAAGCCTACCGCGATTCCAATTTCGGCTGTTTCATCCTTGGAAAAACCAGCTGATGATGATTCCAGTGGACAAATGGAGACGGTCATTGAGAGCAAACTGAAGAATCCACCGAAAGAAAAAGATGACTATGACAAACACGTTGATTTGAGTGAGGAGGAGGCAGAGCAGCTGAAAGAATGGATGGAGCTTGCGAAGGGGTTTGACTCTGTGGCTGACTTTGATGCTGATTTTGATGCTGCCATGAACGCAGCGGAAGAAGTCTATCGTGCTTTCAAAGCTTTGCCACCAAGGGTCAGAGTCATGAACAAAGTCGTCGATCAAACCTGGAATATTGCATTTCCTTTGGGAGCCGCTGTTATTGCCCGCATGGATATCACAGTCAACACCCCTCAAGTGGAGATAGATCGGAAGTACATGGAGATCTTCAACCAGTACCCATGGTATGGTCCAGCAAGTGGAGAGCTGCGGCGTGTCAAACTACGTGAGCGGGTTCGGGGCAAGGCCTACGAGCCATATAACCGCCTGTGTCTGGATGAATGGGATGGTGCCATTGACTATGACCAAACGGAGATTCAGACCTACATCGACGAACAGGAACATGCCCAAGGCGTGAAGAACTGTATGTTGACGACACGAACATAGTTGTGATGTCATGTTTAGGCACCTAGAAATCTCTGCAGAACTGAACAATAGACTACAAAGGTCCAAGGCGCAACCTTGTGACAAATGTGCAACATGATCTTCCAATGTTTTTGTTTGCACCAAATATGTTGAAAACACAATACTTTTCGACTTCGTTTCGCTTGTCACAAAATCCAAGGCGTGAAGAAGTTTCTCTTTGACCGAAGAGCAGATTGGCAGCATCCAGATGATGTGTACTTCACTGATGGTCCAGCGATTGTCGACTACATCAATGAGACGCTGGGAGAGATCCGCTATGTGGATCGCGTCACACAGAAATCTGGTTTCCTTCATGAAAACAACACTTGGGGTACTCCGCAAAACTATGTGGATATGAAAGTGTTTAGTGAAGGAGTTGACCCAAACGACATCATGCAGGGATACATTGGCAACTGTTGGATGGTGTCAACCATTGCAACCGTAGCCAAGTGGCCGCAGCTGATTGAACAAGCCATCTATCCAAACACATTTTCGCCCTCAGGATGTTATGCGGTTCGTGTCTGCTGGCAATGTTCAGAATCCAAGCCAAAAGATGTTCGTTGGGCGTGGATCATCGTTGATTCAATCTTTCCTCGAGATGAACGCGGCAAAACGGCCTGTGCCAACTCCAGGGACCATTTGGAGCTGTGGCCGATGCTCTTGGAGAAAGCCTTGGCAAAGTTTCATGGCTCCTATTCCTTGATGGTTGGTGGTGGAGAAGGTAAACCTGTTGGCTATGGAGGCCTTTTGATGGCCCTCACAGGTGGCCCATGGTACTGGATGACCATCGGGAAGGAGCTCAAAACAGACACAAAAGTCTCCGACTATCTTCGGTGGATGAGACACAAGGCTCAACGAATGATGGTTGTCTCTTGCACAGCACCAAGAGAGGAAAAGGAGACACTGGGACTTGTGGGTCATCATGCATACTCTATCCTTGGAATCCACTCCATTTTTGAGGATGACAATGAGATCCACTTGGTCGAACTCCGAAACCCTTGGGGCTGGTTTGAATGGAAGGGCAAGTGGTCAAACCACGACTGGCAGAACTGGATGACAAATCAAAGGCACAACCAGGTGGCTCGCTTTCGTGAGCTCTTTGACTGGGACAAGATCAAGGAAACCGACGGCAAAGAAGGGATGCCCAAAGATGGCCAGTTCTACATGGAATGCAAAGACTTCATGAAATACTTTTCAACCATTACGGTGGTGAAGGTTCCTTTCAAATTTGATGTTGGATGCGGATTCAGAGAGTAGCTCCAGGAGGCGAACAGCCGTACACCATGGACCACCTGTAAATATTTGTCTGCTTCCTGTTTCACCATGATTTCCTAAAGGGAAATTCGGAAAAAGGTTCACTTGTGACTTGCTCAGTTTGCTCCGACTTCATTGACATGGCACGTGGGCCACATAGGCATGGAACAGAATCGGTCACTGAGGAAGAGACATTAAGAGATGTCGCTGGTTGGTTGGGTGAGTTGAAGAAGCTGGACAAGTTCTCCTCCAAGGCACTCCTCAATGTCAGCATATTTCAGTATTTTTTACAGTGGCCGTCACAAAGGAGAACTGCTACATTGCATGAAGCTACATGAAGCTTTCAAATATTTCAACATATTTTGACATACTTCAAGGATCTTCAAGGTATTTCAAGATCTTCTTTTGCCCCATGAATAGCCTAAGCATCTTCACTTTGCGTGGATTGCGTGGCACCGTGTGCCTTTGACATTTTTGATTTGTGAAGTCTGTGAAGTCTGTGAAGGTGAAAACTGTCTTGGACGAAGCTACGGAACTCTTTGCCGAGGGTGCCAGGCGTCATGATCCTCGTGGAGGATTTTTGCTTGTTTTTTGATGTTTTCTTTCGGCCTCAAAGCGCTGGAAATCCGGGATCGCAAATGATCTATTTCAGATAAATATGATTTCTTTGAGATCACAAACGGATATTTTTATTTATTGACATGTTCAGTGAATTCAACAAATTTGGTGCTAGCAGCACTTTCCAATCAATTTGAAGCGACTGCAAGCTTGTTGCTGGGTCAGGTTGGGCAGCACAGGCAAGGAGCAAGGGCAGCTCCATGTTTGAAGTGTCAAATTTTACAAATCGGTGCACAGAGGTTCAAAGTCAAAGTCGATACAAGTCGTTACGTTGCCTCCAGAATTTTATGAATTCAATAACACCAACAGTTATATAATCATAATATGAATAATATGATCAATGATCATTATACAGTATTATACAGTATTATACAATAAATTTAGACCAAAGATGCTGCGGCCTCGATGGAATCGGCGTGAGGCCATGGAGGTTTCGGAGCGGCTTGGTGTGAAGATCTGAAACGTCGCCTCCAGAAACTGAAGCCTGGAGAACTCTTCTTGGCACCTGGAGGATGGAGACACAACAAAGGTGCCGGATGCCGGAAATGGGGTGATGATCATCACGTCACAACACATTTTGGAAAAGGAAATCTCGCAAGATCTTGAAATTGCAGGTTCATGAGTGGCTGTAGCTGTAGACATGGCAACAAACGGCTTGATACAAGTGTCCGAGTGATTTGTACAGTGCGGGTCAAGAAGCATGCAGCAAGTGTGCACTTGACGACACCCTCGTCAAGCTTAGAGCCAGTGGGACCGTTCCACCAATGACCCCTGAAGTTCCTGAAGCTCCCTGAAGGTGGCCATGCGATCATATACCTGTTTCAGCGCATCAGCGATTCAGAGCCACTTGACGACATTTAATCAGCGTGCAAAATATGCAGTGAAGGTTTCCTGGAGAGGTCTTAGAGCCGGGCTGGATTTCTTGGTTTCACTTTTTTTGAGTCTTTGCTCGTTTACTTTCATATTTATGTTCTTGCCCTCTGAGCTGTAGTAGCTCAGACATCATTGCACTACGGCAAAGCTGGAGGTTTGTATTGTTCGGACTGAATGCTGAACCAAGTATATAATGCTGGCCTTTGGACACTGTTTGAGACCTGCTGCAGGTATAAGTTTGCAGTGTGCAACACTGGCGAGGGAGTGAATGACCATCCTGAGGACTCAGTGGTGGCGTATCTGTTTGTGCCGGAGACAAGATGTATACCTAAGCATTTGATGGTGCAATCCGCTTTTCATTTGATATCTAAACAGTGCGGCCTGCGTCACCGCTGGTACAGGATGCAGGGGCTGGCGTGTTTCCAAAGGAGAAGCGCGTTACATCTTGGCTTTTGAAGGGCATTCCTCCTGAAAAGATTCTGGACGAGCTGTGGCTCTATTCTCTGTTCAAGACGCTGGGCTGCCATTTTTTGAGCCTGACCCACATGAAGGGATTTGTTGGACTCAAGTCGGGAATTGCTAACAGCTGAGGATCTACTACACGAAGGCTGACCATCACAAGCCAGTGATGCTCTATGAATGTCTACTACCACTGATTCTCCCCAGTGGCGATGTTCGAGAGCAAACAGACACGTCTCTTGCTTAAATCGGAGGGCGCGTGAAAGAGTGAGTTGCACACCTTTCTCAACACAGTCACCAAAAAGCAGATCAGGATGCATAGTGACAATGTTGCTTTGTTGTTCCAACTTGCCACCGCAACGACTCCATTGACTAATGCGCGAACGCAAGCAACTCTGACATAATTTGTCATACCGTGACACTGAAAGCTGTCTGAAGACGGCAAAGAACGTGACTCTCACAGCAGCAATATAATATATATATATAAAGGGAAGAACAAAGTAGAAATCCCATCACAGAAGTTTTAGGAGTCTCAAAAGCACGAATTGATTTTCCATGATTTTCCCAGCTTGACACTCCCTAGACTGAAATATTCAGCACTTGCTGAAACAGGCAAAAAAATGTTGAACGAAACAATTGTGTACAGGGCACAATCATTGAGTGCAGACTTTGCCCCACCAGGCCAGCTCAGATAAAGCCCTTCAAAGCATCTCAATCTTGAGAGCAATATCTTTGGATTTTCAACAAACACATGATTCCAACATGGTCTAGCAGGTTCTAGTCTTGTGTAGGATTGTTCAAGGCCTGTACTCACTCTTATCCAAGTGTAATCATATAAATCGCAACTATGTCATCTATGAATACTGATGAATACTGCCCCCCTTCTGGGCACCTTGGGCAAATCTATAGGTCCTGGTCGACTCCAGCTACATGTCAGCGGGCTGGTTCCTGCGTGGCTCTCAGGTGGATCATTGAATATATGAATTTACATACTCTTTATTATATGTTTTTATGATGAATGTTTTTATGAATGTTTTTCTCCCCATTAGTGGGCATCAACCCAAACAACCTGACATTCCATGTACTTTTAAGCTGGTACGCTTTTGCTGGGACAGACAACCTTTTCCACTGGCAGTCTTTCTATTTCGGGTTGTGAACGGTTGCCGCTAAGGCTACTACAAATGCATCCCTGCAGCTTTGCGACTGATCCTGGGCATCAGAGGTGTTGAGGAGTCAGACAGGCCCAGGATTTGATTGTCTGATTGTTGAACAGGGCTCTGTCAAGTGTCATTGGATGCCAAACAGCAGAAATCCATGACACGAACACTAACAAGAACAAGAACAAGAAGAATAAGAAGAAGGAGGAGAAGGAGAAGAAGGAGGAGGAGGAGAAGAAAGAGAAGAGGGAGGAGAAGAAAGAGAAGAAGGAGAAGAATAATAATAAGAAAAAGAACAACAATACGAGAAGCAAAGTAGATTGCAGCAACATTGAAGTAGTGCGGATGGGCTCAAAACTTTACGAAACAAAAACCTAATGAGACAAGAAAGGTATCAGTAAACGCTGGGCGCCTGCGTTGGAACGAAGAAACTTGGGGTAACACCATGCACCTCTAAAGTTTTAGATTTCACACTGGTCCCCTAAGTGGAAAGGAAACTGAGCTGAAATTTTGCCTGAAGCTGTCTCCAACGATGGCTGAGTGCACATCAACTCTGGGCGCAGGAAGCTGCTGATGTACTTCTTACGTTTGGGGCAGGTGTCCCGCATCCATAAAGCGCTAAAGGATACGCAGTTGGAGGTGCGCCTGGCATGTGGCCGTGCTCATGTCGGAACTTCCGTCCTGGTGGTAGATGGACAATGAAACATCCCAAAAAGGATCGAAAAGGGCCAAGGCAACATGATTTGAAGGACGATTTTGAACCATTTTGAACCTGTATTTTTAGTGCGTCGGATTGCAACAGTGCAATAGAGGCACTGACCGAATCGGACTTCATGGTGGTTGAGTGTGCCTGTCGCCAAATGGCACAAAAGGCAGGGAACTTTTCATGTCACAAGCGTTATTTGAATTTTGGTACGTCAACCTTCAACTTGAAAACACAACAACTCTATATACTTCGCCGAATCAGATCAATATTGGCTTTGTTGCGACACTTGAGCTGAAGGTTCTCTGCCAGAAAAGCATCTCCAGTGATGAGAAGGAGTCAGCACGCCGTTTGATTGCTGAGGTGGATGGCAAGGCTGGATCTCGCCGTCAAAACATCTTACACAACCCCTCAACATGGTGTGCACATGAGCCATTCTTCTCTTGTTTCGGTCTACCATGCCATAGATATTTCATCATATTTCCAATATGTGGCCTGTTGCAGACAATAGTTCTTTAAGGGGCAAGTTGCAATCTGCGGCACCAGGTGGCTGAAGCTCGTGAAGTCCAGCGGCAGGCCTTAGCTGCAAAGGCAGTGGGCATCAGCCGCGGCGTCCCTGAGGCGCCAACGCACCTGAGATCGGATTCGATGGGCTGTGTTCTTACTTTCTGCGTAGGACATGATGACTTTAGATGATTTTTATATGATTTTTGACTTCATATTTCAGCTTCTGTCCATACAGGTAGGGATGTGCAGGAATTGATTGGGTTCAGACGAATCAACTTTAGCAAAATCTGACGTAGAGCCAAGGTAAGTTTATATGTAATAGTTTATATTTATATAGTAATACATAGTAATACATATATATATATATAATACATACACAATGAAATACATATTTATCATATTTCATTTTCTTAGTGCCTGATGTAATTGGCCAGGACTTCGTGGGATATTCAGGCTTCCCAGGCTGGGAGCTTCTCTCAGTGCCCTGGTTTGGCCGCTCGGATTAGTTGTGGAGTGCCAGCAGCTGTCAAACCTAGATGAAGCAGGCAGATTTAGTCAGGACTTTTTAGGTTTGTTGCGTTGAAGTTTGAAAAACTAAGACAGATTCCACTTGTCCATTTTCCCCCATATCTCTTATAGATCTTTCAGAAAGTCTTGAATCTAGTACGTGGCCACTGCGCACATTATTTTGACATTTGAGGACATGGAAACAAGGATGCATACACCCATTTGATGGGGAGCAAAGACTCTCTCTCGCCTGGCCAACATGCAACTTGAAAGCAGCCAAGACAACCCCCGATTCATTTGACACTACAGGGACAAGCCATGACAAGCCCTTGTAATTGTACCAGTAGTTTGAGCGCAAGAATGTCAAGCAATATGACTCCACGTTTCGAACATTTTCGAACAGTCTGCTCTTTTGCGAACCTAGGTAGACATTGCGGCACTTCGCGAGTGTCTTGCAAAGAATGGTACAAGTTTGTAGACAGATCTCCTCCAAGTTACTTCTCTTGTGCTCCCAGCCTGGCTTATGCAAAGAGTGACAGCAGTCCAGCTAGGCTGAGCGGCTACGATCTCATTTTCGAGACTACCAAAGTTTGTGCGGAGCTCAGTAGATGGCTTTTCTATGCTTTTCTGAATCGTTGTGGTCACAACAAAGACATCGTGAGGCGACAAGTTGGAGAACAATGGCTTGGAAGAGATCAGCAAATTGAGGACTCGCCAAAGAAATCACCTCGCGGAGGCAAAGTGTGTTGGATGTTGGCACTAGCAGCCACTAGCAACTGTTTACCATGGCAGGATTGGCGCGTTGATTGAAGATGTCATGATCCGCCAATTTCCACCCGGTCATGAAGATTGGAAGAAAGACTTTGAACCTTGCCATGTCCAAAGGTTAAGGGTCAAACCAGAGAACCATCAAACCCATTTCCAGAGCATGCCTACGATATTCTACAATATACGTATAGACACCTACAGACAGAAAACTGGGGCGTTCCTATCATGTTTTCACAGATCATACAAGACCTCCTCGAAATCACTTTGACGTCCTGCCTAAGCAGCATTGTCCTGCAAGCATCCATGGAAACAAGATCACTTCTGACAAATCAAGGAGTTTTGATCATTCCACCAGTTGTTTTTTTGAGATTTTTTCAGCTTCATTTTGTCAATTGTCCAAGGACTTGGAGACGCAGAAACATGTTTTGAAGGATCTCTGGCGTCTTACCCAACACTACGTAGCAGCAGTCGCATCTTCCACCACAGCGCGAACGCAAGTGGGAGCACAGATACTGACCATCAGGCCGGGTTTGGCCGGGTTTGCAGAAAAGTCAGCGTAGTCACTCTGTGATTACTTTGACATGCTTTGACACTTCTGCCTGATAGAATGATAGGTCTTTGCATGCGGCCTTCGAGACATGTCTCAGGACTCTTACCGCCTGAGAGTGGGACAATTGAATCAGCATCACAACATGGCTAGTTTTCTTTCAGAATTTCGAGGTTTCAAGAGTGACCACATGTGATCATTGTTGCAGGATGCTGCAGTGCCATTCATTCCATGGTGGCCATAATGGCTATGTCTCAAAATTATCACCCCCCCAAAAAGGATAGCCTAGTACTAAGATTTTGTGGGTCCATTGGTGTCCCAATTTTGAGACATGACGGGCCATGCCCAAATGACTCCTTTGTTTCCAGGAGAGCCGCAGAAGACGGCAGCATGCTCCCGACGACGCAAGCCATCATTTGCCCTGTTGGCGGCGATGATCCTGACACCTACAGGCCGTTTGCATTCATAGATTGAAGCTGTCCTTAGCTGTCCTTCAAGCTTCTTTACAGCTTCTTTCAGTCTTTTTGATTAGAAATCTAGGATTTTCTAGCCCGCATGTCGTTGCGGAGTCTTTCACATGGAAACAAGACGCACATTTCATTTCAGCATGTTCAAAGGATGATGGGCGTTTAGATGCATTCACTGAGTGTCCACATTAGCTTGAGTTTTCGCAGGTTGTCATGGAGCTTTACTGGCGTTGCTGATTTCCAGGTGCGCTCAGAAGTGTTGATTCCTTTGAAGGAATGGCTTCAAAGTTTTCGCTTTGTCTCATCGATGACCGCCTTTTGTTATGACCCCCCCAAGGACATAGAACACTTCTGTCGCTTCAAGCTCTCATTGCTTCAGAAAGGGGTGTTTGGTTTTACCACGCAGTTTTTGTGGAGCAGTTTCAGTGCGAGTTGTTCTTTTTCCCTACTGCTGCAGCGGACTTAGTAGTTCTTCTAGTTTTGCAAACAGTTTCAAGGGCTGCAGTGTGCTGCTACTCTCAGAGCTATCGTTGCCACTGATCCACTGTCAATGGATCATCACTCAAACTGAAGGGGCTGTGGACCTCTCTATAGGACTGCGCAAACCGCAGATGCAAGCTTTTCCCTGGGGCACAGCCAACAAAGCGTTTGAATTGAAGCGTGTTCTGTAGAATCTACAAAATGTGCATGTTTGTGCAACATTCTATGTAGACTCATTACATGCGACAGGATGTGCATTCTATTCGTTTGTACATTCCAGGAATCAAACCAAGCTTCTTTGATCCGATAGTCTGTAAAGGCTTGTGCGGCCGCATCGTTTGCACTTTTTCTCCGCACACCAACTGCACTTAGTTTCCTGTCACACGGTCTGTCCAAACCCCGTGCATTACAAGCACCCTTTGCTTCGCAAACCACATCAGGCCTCGTCAGGGTCACGTTCAGGACAGTCCGATTTTCATCATTCGAGTTCGAATATCGGTTTCGAGCGTGGCATTTGAAAATTGCACCGGTACTCGTAGCCTAGCTGTCATTAAAGCATATTAAATTATGATTATGAGGTAATCAATTATCAATCACGACGACACTGCTGAGCTTAACCCCAACTTGATCGTCCTTGCTATTGCACCTGTACTCCCATCCCAATCCCTATCCCAATCCTTGTCTCCATCACCATCACCATCAGCATCGCCACCATCAGCATCACCCTTAACATCAGCATCAGCATCAGCATCGTCACTGTCATTGTCATCCCTAGTTCATGATCATCGTCATTGTCATCGTCGTCGTCGTCGTCATCATCATCATCATCATGATGATCATCATGATCATCATGATCATCATGATCATCATGATCATCATGATCATCATGATCATCATGATCATCGTCATTGTCTTCCTAATCACCACTATATTTCACAAGTGCTATCATTGTGGCCGGTATCTGATAATCATCACCCCGAACCATCTCATATCAGTGTGAAACATGAAGATATTGAATGCGCTTCTCTGCCTCCTCAAGAGTTGAGATGTTGCAGAACCCCGATGAACCCAATCGATGTTCACCCCTTGTCCAGGGCAAGAGCGCTGACAATGCTACAGATGGGCTGCCACTGTCAACACCTGAGCTTGCAAAGGCGACCCCGTAGAAGCCAGGGGAGATCGGACTGGTCGGGACTGGTCGGGACTGGCTACGGCCACAGTAGAACCTTTGTTGATTCAGTGAATCGCATGGTGAATTGAATGACTTTTATTTACTTTTGATATCTTTTGATGATGCTTGAATGAAGAGGTTTGATTCGATGATTGCATGCAATCACATGAACATATATCGGAACATTGTGAGAGGAGCTTTACACGTTCACTTTGCCGATTGTCATCCCTTATAGACTGCGATGACTACGGGTATGCTTGTTTTGTTTCTTACGGAAGCTCAAACTCTTTGACACAGTTTGGCATTGGGTCCCGGAGGCCCGAAACGCGCTGGCACGACATGAAGCTGGCCAAGCAGCCAAGGGAGATGGTGCCTGGGATTCGTCTTTGACGCTTGGCATTGGGTCCCGGGCCCTTGCTCGTTTCGAGTCCACTTCACATCAGATGTTGCTGCAACATGCTGCAACCAGCATCAGACTGACTTTACATCGATGCACAAGTGCTTTGAGTTGATTCGGATGATTTCCCTACTGTTGCTTGTTGAGTTGAATGCGCCATCAAGCAACGTGTTGTCGCTGAACCAGGAATGGTATGAAGTATGATGCCACTGCCCTCAAACCAACGCAGCCAAGCAGCAATGGCAGGAGTAGTGTAGGCCAGATAGTTTGATGCAGATCATCACCGTGATGCCGATGCTTCCCCATGAAGGGTGGTTGACATTGGTCGACCATGGTTGCCGGTCGGTCGGCCAAGGCAAAGCGTGGTCACAGATCTCACCAAGAAAGTGCTGAAGATCATGAGCAACGTCCTGCCACCAAACCACAGCGATGCACCTGGGAAGCAGCGTATACTGCACGGCTGGTCATCATTCTCGTTTTCAATTGTGGTGAGTGATGGGGTTGCTGATTTGCACAAACAATATATAAAACATTATAAAACCATATAAAACCCAAGTTTTCATTGATGTGACTTGAAAAGACTTGATGTGAATTTTTCTGTGAATTGTGGGTTTTTTTGTCAACGATGGCACCGAGGAATGGCCCAAATGGACAATTCCATTTGGCTGGGCCTTGAACTCATCGGGTGAAATCAAAACCAAAGCCCCCGAGTTCTACTGGTGGCGAGACATTTGTGCTGGCAACTCAGAGATGGGCAACTGTTGGTTTGCAGTGGATTCCCTTTTGATCATTTCTGATCATTCACGATCATTTAAATCATCAGTCATGATCATTCTTACCGGCTATTCATATGTAGAGTTTCGAAGCTTTCCACACGCTTCAGAAATTTGTCGAGGTATGGTCCAAATACCTTTGCTTAGATCCTCAATGCAGGCCAGCCTTTCTGCATTTTGCTGGCAAAAAACTCTTGAAATCTCCCAGCATCTCCCAGCATGGCCTCGCTCGTAGGCGATTCAAAGGTGTCTTCACGGCCAACTCAGTGACCATCAACTGGAGGGTGGGCTACTGTAAACCCTGTGAGATCCTGAAGGCGAAGACATGGAAACATTGGAGTGAAACACAGGAGCTTTGCATGTATGGAACTTAGAGATGCTTTAAGGATCTTTAAGGATCTTTGATGTGACCTAGCCCATTTGATAAGGTGAGACTGATACAAGCAACCATGGGACAACGCTTAGAGGCTTAGAGATGGATAATCCCTCACATCAATTGAATGTGCAAGATAAGCGGAAAAAAACATATTGCATTCCACGTGCCTATATCGCAAACTTGACTCACTACATCCTTGTAGAATGGACATATATTTTTCTTTCTCACTTTTTTCCCTTTTGTTTGAACGCATATTTTTTGTTTGTCCCGTTTTTGCTCCTTTATTATCTCTAAGTCATGGAGTCTTCTTTTCATCGTAGCATGTGGCTGCAAACCTGTGCCATGCAAAGCCTTGCAGGCGCAACCATCAGCACTGAACGGCACTATCAAGTTCGATCAGCTAAGCAAAGGCCAGGATGCTGCGAGAACTTAAGTCTGGCAAAATTCAGCACACATGACATGTTGTTTTTTGTTGTTTTTTTGAATTGATTATTTCAATGACTGCATTTCAACTGTGGCAGGATTCACAACCATCAGTGGCGCCAGCCTTCAAGCTGCTGGTCGGGGACGACAGTTGGAAACGTGCATATCATATCATAACATCATATCATAACATCATATCATATCATATCATATCATATAATATCATATCATATCATATCATATCATATCATATCATCACTCTGCACTGTTCAATTTTGCAAGAGGAAGCAGCGGAGGGAGCATGC
>Ga0126342_10004670_pt1 | contig 23530 bp, 22 predicted proteins | sample Cyp1metagenome_FD_92528 | JGI IMG/M metagenome (GOLD analysis project Ga0126342, IMG submission 92528) | Coral microbial communities from Lord Howe Island, Old Settlement Bay, Australia - Cyphastrea 1 metagenome | ecosystem: Host-associated > Invertebrates > Cnidaria > Coral ...
ATATAAATAAAAAAAATATAAAAAATATATATAAAATATATATATATATATATAATATATATATATATATATATATATAAAAAATATATATATATATATATATATATATATATATACATATAGATATATATATATATATATATATTAACTATATATATATGTATATATATATATATGTATCATCTTAGAATCATATATCATATATTATGAGGCACCTTTCATGAATCTGCTAGTTGCTAGTTTTTCCATGTTTCCTACTTGCTAGGTATTGTCAATCATTTTTGATTGATGAGTGGAAAAATACCATCGTTCTGAAAGGTCCGAGGCTCTGATCGCAGTGTTGCAGACCACAACATTTGCCTGACACTTGCCGCATGCAACTCACGGTCGAGAGACACTTATGAGCATCCAAGGGTATTGTTGGGGTATGGGTTTGGTATGGGTGGAGCCATTAGCTGAAAATGAATCAAAATGGGTTTATCCAACAGAAATGGTGGCTTTCGGAGGTTTTTGAGACTCTCAGACAGCAGACTTGCAACCTATATGCAGTATAGATTTCTACAAATTGGGGGTAATAGTTATCTCAAACCTGGAAAGGCTGAAACTACAAAAAAGGACATATCTGTTGGTCCTTTGAAGTTGAATCCATATCCAAAGAGATACATGGCAATCATCCTATATCCTATGACTTCAAATCTGCACATGCAGGACACACACTTGTTCACAACTGCACTTGCGGGCGTATTTGATCTTAAAATCATGTCAAATTGCAAGAATGGAAGATATGCTCGGGATAAATCACCCCCAGCTTCCACATCTTTTGCTATCATGGGTATTAACCTTTTATAAGCAGCTATAACATCTAATTATAACTAAAACACTTAAAACAACTCCCCAAGCAGTGTGTCCGCACTAAGGGGTTCTGACGGTAGGTGTAAAGGCCGGTGCTTGATCAGGGTGCTCACTCTGGCTTGCGGCATTTTAGCTGAAAATTTCAGATAATTTCAGTATAAAATGGTTCTCGTGACATGTTGACATGCATTTCGACTGCCCAGCCTCGCGCAAAGTTTCCTGTAAATTTCTGTATAAAATTGTTCTTGTGACATGTTGACGTGCATTTCGACTGTGGAGGCTCGCACAAAACATGCGGCGCGGTCTTGGGATCGGTCCTCCTCTTTCACATCAGCATCCTCAGTGTCATCATCTTCCTCCTCAACATCATCATTCTCAACGTCATCCTATTCCTCCCCCTGCACCTCATCATCCTCAACTTCATCATCCTCAACATCATCGTCTTCCTCCTCCTCCTCAACATCACTCTCAACATCATCATCTTCCTTCCCCTTGACATCATCATCCTCCACCACATCTTCCGCAACATCATCCTTCGCCAATTGATCTTCCGCAACATTATCATCCTCAACATCATCCTCCGCAACATGTTCATCCTCATCCTCACCATCACCATCATCACCACCATCCACAGTATCATACATTATCCTCCCGCTCCCCCTGCACTGTTTGGGGTCTCTTGCGGGGATAATATTTTTTTGAGCCCTCACAATAAACATCAAATCCCGAATGTTCCAACCATTTCTACAGGTAGGTTCATGACCCTGCCCACCCACCTTGCCTGAACGGACCATTGCCGCGCCACCTCGATGGCTCCCAAAGCCGCCAGCCATTGCCCTTGCTGCTCGCAGGCACGAACGATGGCGCCCAAGGCGTAAACGTCCAACGGCAAGGCGCCCGGGGAGGTTAGGAACGCCAAGGCTTCGGGCCAACCTCGGGAATTGTTTCAAAATTTGAAGGGTCCAGTTCCAGATTCTAGTTTGACCCTCGTTTTGAGGGTTAAATTCTCAAAGTTTGAAAGTGTTGTAGAAGGCGTATGCTCCATGGGTCTTTTTCACTCCCTTTCTTTTCTCTTTCGCCTGGCCCATGTATTGGGACAGTTTGGATTCTTGTGCAGCGCTGGGGCTGCAATGGGTTTGATCTATTAAGGCTATGCTACGTAAATTGGTTTCAAAGGGAATTGAACAAATAAACGTGAACAAATAAACGTGGTGTTTCTATATGATTGATAAAACGAAATGATTTATGAATATAATTGTTCTGGGGGGTTACATTGATTTATGGGGATGCGAAATACTATATTAAATACATCAAATGCGCTAAACTGCTTGGTTTAATCCAGCATTTGCTGGTTCAACCCGCATCAATATCCCATGATACCTTCAACATCCAACAAATAATAATACATCCCCGTAAGATGTTTGATTGTAGGCCCATGTTACGCCACTTGTAAACATATACATAAATCATACATTCACCTCCCTTGCCAAGCAACGCCCTAGGCGTCCGAGACGACCAATGCGTGCCACGCGCTCTTGCGATGCCAGGCGCAGGTCGGCGCCGCCCCGCGCAGGCGGCCGGGCAGTGCGGGCAGCGCCCGGGCGCTGCACGGCCATGCGACATGGCGGCTACATAAGCATCGGTTTTTTGGAGGAAATCAAAGAACATCTTCCTGATGCATTGGGGAATTTGGGGATGGACAATTCCGATACACACTCACCATGCGATCAATTTGCGAATGTGGACCGTTTGGGGATGTTTTTTTCAAACATCATAAAACAAGAAACAACTTATCTGTAAATGATCACATAAATTTTGGGAGTTTCCATCGAACATGTTCGAGATGATCAAAGGGGATAAATAATGATACTTCCCAAACCTACATCGTTTGATAGCTTGGTTAATAATTGTCCTTGTGACTTGTGCTAGTACAAACCCTCATGAATGGAGGGGTTGTGGAGTGCGGTAGCTATCTTGTTTGCTCAAGTCATTGAGTCATTCCTCCTCAATGCTAGCGACCTATCTGTCTCTGTAATAAACTGAGCTGTTAACACTTTGCTTGCTTCCAAACGTCGAAACTTGAGCTACAGGGGCAAGCTGCGGTTCCGGAACACCTGTCTGCAGTCATCAAGAATTCCAATGCTGACTTGGCTTCTGCACAAGAAGCCATGGTCGATAGGGCAATCTGTTTCAAAGCTTTCAGCTCAAGGAACCCCATCAAGCTTATTTTGAATCCTGAAGTAGCAAACTCTTGGTCACCCAATTGTTTGACATGCAAGTAGAGACTGCCACATCATGTGGTAAAACCAATCAAGACCAGCTTTTGTTGCGCGATACAAAACCTCCAACTGACAAAAAAAAACCTTTGTTGCCCACTTGTCACCATTACCATTCCACTCCCTTTTCAACTCGTTCAAGGCCACACTCTCCAATTCCGCCAGCAGCGCATGCATCTGCCCAACTTGCCCCGCACGGGCGCAGGCAGTTGTAGCAGTGGAGTAGATGTCTGCATCCTACAGGGGGGCGGAAGAGCGACTCAGGTTTTTGTGGTAAATTCCCGGACATACAGTGGTTGTGAACGATTTTGATTTTTGATCATCCAGCATGATGAACCTCTTATCACTAAAAATCCATAACCATCGACGATCGATAAATCATCAAGGGCGGTATCCACAATCTGTTTTTTTCGCCAAACATTGGGTACGTGGGTAGCATGCTATACCGCAAACTGATTGTTTGAATCAGCAACATGTTGTTGAACTACCGGATGGTGGGGTCCCCTATTTTCAGCCAAACCCATCATGGTGAAACCATCAAACCGAAGTCCCAAGGATTGGTGCCCGATTTCATGATCACTTTGACACGGTAGCTGGAGCGATGGTGTCAACAATAGTGACCCTTTCCAAGTGAGAAACCTCAAGCTTGTAGAGATGGGATTTCAAGCTGTCCTTGTACACCAGCGCAAAGGTCATCTCGTGATACAGCTGCAACACTTTGGCCCAATCCTGGACTCCGGAAGAAGATCATCTCACAATACTTTGGTTGATGGTTTGAGGTGGTTTCAACCTTTAAAAACATGAATGATAGTCAAAATAGCTTAATCATCTCAGATAAGGAAGAAAACAAGACATAGACACATAGATCTTAAACATTTTTGAAAGCATCTAACCATTGTTGGTTTATGTTGATTCGTTTGCTGCGAGAAATGCTCCTTTCAACTTATCCGATCCTGTTCCACCAGCTGCTGCGCGTATCCAACAAGTTTCTCACAGGCTTGAGGTAACGAGAACTATATATATATACATAAATATGCCTTGACATGTATGTATTAAATAAATACACATCACATATCATATATGTATGTATGTAATTATATACATATATATATATTGTACTTTTATGTATATTTGTATCTCTCTCTATATATATGAGTATATATATATATATCAGTGTACCTGTATATAATTACAATTAATTACATATAGAAGCAAAACAGCATACATCATCCGCTTTTGACTCGCCTCAGCAGCTAGAATCCTGTACATATTCAAGCATACTGATCTCAATACTTTAGATGCACCATTTAGAGTTTGACAAACCCAAGGTGTTGCGTCATGCTCCTCAATCAACATCAACTAAGTTGGCTTGTTGTACACTGCATTCAAGCGGCATGGACACACGAGCGCATGGCTGCACCACAAGATACAGGTTCCCAGATTGGTGCCTGCACAAGCAACTGCGCACTTGAGGGGGTTGGAAATCAGCCATAACTTCTCTGGTGGACACACCGCGTCAAAACATATGGTTGTCATGGGCGTTCATCCGGCCAGACATACGGCCTGGTTGTTGGTTGTTGGTTTCAGCCCCAAATGGTCATCGCATCTTTGGGATTCTGAACATAACATCAAAGAACCACAATCTTTGAAAGCACCAAATCCCATGAGATCATATGAGATCCCTAACATCCATTTTTTCCGAGTGAACTCAGTGAACCTTCCCAAGGAGCTCCATCACTTCACGCCAGCGGCTGGATTTGGCGCAGGAACCTGTCAGCAACCCCCAGTGATAGAAAAGTCTGAAAGTTGGACACCTGGAAGTTATGGGGAAAACATCATCTCTACCAACCTGGAAATACTTTTCTACCTTTCTGGGGATAACTATCTATGGTTGTTGAGTCATCCATCCCATGTGATTCTTTAAAAGCGTTACCAATCGAACTCTTGACACCGACATGTATGGGGATTGTCTGGGCATTCGAAAACCATCCCATTCAAATAGAGAAATTCCCAGTCTTAGGGCAAAGTCTCATTCATTTTGAGAAAATATGGGTTTGCATGGGTTTAACATTCATGATACAAGTGTGAGTTTTGTCCACTGGTTTTAAAACCATTAAAAACCATCATTTTCCCTGTTCAAAAATTGACAATCTGGAGGTATACATATATTATAATATATATATATATACTCAACACACTCCCGTTTGAAACTCTGTACCCATCCACACCCACAGGAAGTGGGCAAGACGCTGATCACGGAGCTGAATGTGACAGCCGTAGCTTGAAAAGATGCTGTAGGAAGCCTGGCAACATGACAGTCATGGCATGACTTGGCGTGCCCTGTTGGCACATCCAAAGGGGTCCCACTTCTGCAACTGCATCTTGTTGAAAAAACTTGGTGATGGTGAATATCCATGCTGCCTGGTGGCTTCAACCTGACTGGAGAATCTTATTGGAAGCAACAACAAGCAACCTACCTCAGCACGAATATGTAGCATTATAGGTCAGAGGTGCAAGACTTCGACATGATGGCCACATGATTCGGCGCATTCAATTTCTTCAATGACTGGTACAGTCACTTATCTAGTTCTGAAAACATAAATCACTATCTGAAAGTCAATCTTGGAAAGACTGGAAAGTGTGAATTTCACCCAGACGTGGAAAACTGTGATTTTCTCAAACATCTGGGTATGCAATAAAGTGAAGACCCAAAACATAGCATGGTTTTCCCATTTCAAACAGACCGTAGCTCATTGAATTCGAGACAAGTCTCAGAGTCGCATATGCTTCTTACATTACTACTTGTCCCACCAAAACTGGACACTTCCCTAACATATGGTAAAATCTTGCGGCAATTGGATTGTCTAAACCAACCCTCAACTCATGGCTGACTCGAGCTGTTCGCATCCCGTATTGAGTGACCCAACTCTTGGATTTGCCTTAATCGATGCCCCAAGTAATGGATCTCCCATTGGGAAAATAAACCAGATCATCTTCAGGAAATCCATTAATCACCATCAATCACCATTAAGATCACCATTAAGATCATCCAATCCACGCCTCCTCATGAAAGTCAAAGCAGCTTCCCAGCAGCTGCCTTTCTCGCAGGCCGCGATAGCAGCATTGTATCTAGCGCAAGGGCTTGGAACGATGGGCAGCGCGTTGGGCGCTTCCATGACCCACAGATCATCCAAAATTGGATCATTTGAGTATTGAAACCTATGGTGTGTATGGTGACTTGGGGATTCCCCATTTCAAGAAACACTCCCATTTTTAGGATCACTGGTTAGTCGTTTTTTATTACGTTAAGACCTGTTGGTGGACTGGGAACAGTATCCCAGATGGTGGGAAAAAATGTTTCAAGCCAAGATTAGGCACGCCCGCAATGACTGGCAAGAGAGTGTGCAAAAAACGTATGAAAGGCCTATGATTATGATTGTATATTGCAAACAATCAGATGATATCAGATGAAGCTACAGGTCTGTCCAACAATTATTTGGCACCCCCGTCACCGGCGTAATTTGCGAAAGCTGCTGCCAAAATGCGACACGACATCCAGCTGCATCGTCGTCGCTGCCTCAGCGAAAATCTGTAGCGCCATGGTCCATTGGACACACTTTTCACAGGCACTGATTGCCGCTGCCACGGTCACAGCTGTCATTGGCACCAGCGCTGCTGACATGCAAGCCAACAAAAAGATGGCGGCTTGCCATTCGCCACCTTTCATCGAAGTTGGAGAGCCATGTGGGAAAGCAAAATCTGCGACAGAATGCTGTAATCCGGCTGATTTGCTATGCATGTTTGAATGCTTGCTGATTTCACCGTCAACATCTGGTGCAGACATTTGCAACAGGCTGCCAATAGAAAGCAGGATTCTGCATTGATGGTTGGTCTTACTGCAGGTGCTCTCGGAAGTACCCCTGACTTGTCGGAAAGCTCTAACATTAGTGAGGCTAAACTACTCATGTTCATACAATCCTGGAACAAACATGGTACAACACCAACGCACACATTCATCTATCAAACAGAAAAATGCATGCTTTGCCCTGGGAAGATCGGATGATCCTCTTCAGCACAGCCACTCTTCTCACAGGCACTGATGCAGGCGCCAAAGCTGGCGGCATCGGGCTTGTGATGTTCACTGAGTAATGCCACCGCCTCGCGCCAACCGCAGGCAGCTATGGCCGCGTTGTATGACACCTGAAGTCAGTTGTGGAGGTGGATGGAACGAGGTGTGATTTAGATGAACCTTGATGGAACTACATGGAACTGCTTGATCTTCACTGGATCTTTGGTCGTGCATGTCCTTTGCTTCAATTTCATCTGACCTTTCACAGTCAATACCGTGTCCCATCACTTGCAAACCACTATCAGACCTCTACGAAGTCATTCTTGCCCTTCATCCCTGGGTTGTTGCTTCAAATGACCCCTTCAATACTACAGTGACAGTATTAGTCAATCCCATGTCTTCCCCACAAATCACGAGACACTTCCTGAGATTCCTCACATGATCTCTCTGGATGGACTCGCGCTGCATTTGCTCAAACAAAGCCTCACGGGATCTCAAGGGAAACCAAGGGCTTTTGCTGGGCACTATCCCTAGGTTTGGAAGCTAAAGAACATAGTCTGAAATCAAACGAGCGAGAGTCGGTAAAAGAGTTTCTTTTTTCCGGTGGCATGTGCTTATATTTACTTTTCTATTTGAAATCATCAGTGCTCCCGGCTCGACACCGTATTTTTTTCCAAGCTAGGAGTTGTTGTATGGTCTGCCATTCAAGAAATCGCTGTAGAAGCGCCCAACACCAAGAACATCAGGGGACAACGGCTGACAACGGATAGTGCTTCGGAACAATCAAGAGCGAGGTCCTTGCCACCTAAAGCAAGTGGTATACAAACTTGTCTTGGTTAAACTGTTAAACCATACCCCCATCATATCTCGTGATTGGTTGTTAAACTGCGCATCATATCATCCCAGTGAATACATGTGAATACCCTCAGTCTCCAGCTTTTTTCCCCCAATAAAACCGCCAGTTCCTAGGCTGATTGTCTCCAAGGCACCAATGCCAGTTGCCAGTGATCCATGCCAGAGATGGCTGCGGCATAGGTAATGCCATCCTTCTGCACGGAGCTTTGGCGCATCTCCTGCTGGTTGTGTCCGGCTGGTGGGATAATGTGGGATACACATACACCAGCATACATCATCTGGTTGGTGGTTTCAACCCCTCTGAAAAATATTAGTCAGTTGGGCTTACTATTCCCAATATATGGAAGAATGAAAAATGTTCCAAACCACCAAACAGTCATTTTAGGGTAATTTTCCTTCTTTTTCTACGAGGAAAACTACAACACAATGGCAGTGTTTAATTGGGGAGCTTGATGGACAAACCATGACAAACCCATGCGAAGCTTTGTAATTCTCGACAAGATTCAGATGTGGGGTGTGGTTCAAGTCATTGGGTACCAAGTGAACCCAGCAGAAATAAGCCATCACAACTATCTCCAGTGTCCTCCAGGAGCTTGAGAATCTGGAACCAATTCCTGAAGCTGGTAACCCTCTGACACCCATGACCTGCACTGCAGTACGTCTCGTGTCAAGCCGCCATGTGAAGTACGCCTGTTCTAATTGGGTGATCCTCCTGCTGGTGGATGGAGAACAAGGATAGTTAGCCTCTAGGAATCGACCCTCCATTTGGGGCCCCATATCCCAAATTTTGGAGCTGAAAATCTCACCATCTCCGCAACTTCAACCCCAAGGAATACCATGGGAATATCCATTTGCTGACGCAAAACCCCGGAGACTTCCCAGCCGACTCTGCAGGGCCCCCTCTGTGCTGCCCAGGTGCTGGCCATCAGCACACGCGCTGATGGCGGCATTGTACGAGATGCCGTCCGCTGCCAGAGACTGGCCTCGTGTTGCTGGTGAAACGGACGACCCGGCAATGTGGGTAACAAAACCAGAACAGCTGGCCTTGTGGTCATGCAATCTCTATAATGTCTGTTTCAAAGCACGGCACACATGGATTTGCAAGCTGTGGGTTTGCACACAGCTTTCTGCTTCGTGTATGATTCTTTCACCAAACAACGGTACTTCTTTGCATGTCTGTTTTGTGAAACATCCAATTTATCAATTTCGGGGATAAAATAAATAAGTCAATACCAACCCACAGGATTTCCAAAAGTTATGCAGCCTTCCCTTCGGTTCCCCACACCTCGCATGTCCTCCTGGAGCAACTGTACGGCTTCGATCCAACGACTGGCCTTTGATCAGCCATGCTGAGCGGCTGCAGATATTTTTGGCTGAGAGGAACTGATCTTTCCCAATAACAATTGATTTGGGATCAGCTATAGTGACTATAGTGATAAACATAGATCAACAACAAATGGGGATCCTGTACCAACAAACATGGAGATAGACCTGGGGTAAAGGTATCTGGTAGCTGGCGTGTCCAAGACATCTGCTTGCTTACCCCCAACGCCAGAATGGTTTCTCCTCCTAGTGAAGATATCTGGGCATTCATCATGACTTCCTTTTGACAGCAAAGCACCACCAGATTTCGGATTACAGGGAGGTGGCTAGCAATTTTGGTCGAGCTCCAAGTTTCCACTCAGTAGAATGCCATGACACCATCTTCAGACAAATCAGGGTTTGCAACATATCAATCCATCAAAGCCGCACTGATTCTTCCATATAAAAACAAAAGGGGCTATCATCAAAATTGCAACAAACCACGGAAAACAAGAACAGCAACCAATTTACAAACCCGGAAACAAAGTCTGTCAGCAACGTGTGATCCAGGATTTTTGGGCACAACCACAAACTTTCCTTCCAGGCAGCCTTCCCACACGCACTTATGCAAATGTTGTAGGTGATGGTATCTTGGCACACCTGCACAACGTATGGGCCGGGGTCAACAGTGTTTGACAACAATCCAACCATTTTGGGGGATATGTTGTTTTTAATGTTTTGATCCACTGCTGCATCATGGCAGGATCAGCAATCAAATCACACTTGGCCAACTGCCCTTGAATGGTTGGGGTTCAGTATCACCATCTCGCAGAACCGTCAGGTTAGAGCAGCAAGTTGCCATTGAGCACAATGAACAAAGGCAACTGCTGCAATAGTGGCTGGTTCCGGAAACGATTCTCTGGACACACTCAGATTTTGTTGCTCTACCTGGAAATTACAACACTTCAAGGATTTCCCTGACTCAAATCCAATTATATGGAACAATAATGTATCCAAAACATCTTCCAGCCCCAAGTGTATCCATCCATCCCAAGTTCCCAAACATATCAAAATCACCATAGCTGATATTCTCCCAATTCTCCCAGTTGATATATGCCAATTATTCGTGACATCCCAACTTATCATCCCGATATCTTCTAAGTATCATCTCAAAGATATGGACAACACGTGAAAACAACGATCATAAACAATTACTTACTGTAATATCTGATAAATCTCTATATAATATTATACTAATCCAATTTAGACATTATTGGCATCCCAACATTGTTGCCTATAAAACATGTTGGGAACAATAGGGTTTAGGCTATATATTATAATATACTACTATAAATCCATGAAACACTTGGGATTTCCCATAGCTATGTCACTTTTCCATAGGTCCCCTGCGCCCCGCCGGCCTCGCGTTGCCTCATCCGTTGCACCAGCTCCAGGGCGGCATCCCAACGGCCATCTTTGGCGCAGCGGCCCAGCAGGGTGTTCATGGCGATGGTGTCCAGCCTGCCAAGGAGGTCAAGTGACGCTGGAAGTCACCAAGCAATTTATGGTGATTATAAAACAACCATATATTTACAGTTAGGTTATGGTGATCTAACTAACCAACAATGTTTATAATGGTGATCTATTGTGATAGAATAAGATAACTTAACCATCGATAAATCACCTAACATTTGTGGTGATCTAACCAACAATGTTAGGGGAGTCAAAGATAGTCATAGGACATATCATGGGAATAGAATAGAATATAATTTGAAGATACTGGGAGATATCATGGGAGTAACGTGGTATGGCCATCCATCCCATATCATCCCATTATGGAACCATAAATTCATGCAAATTTCTACTCATGGAGTGATGACGATCCCCCAAGAACTAGGCAATTTACCAAGTTTTGACCATGGCATATATGATGATAACTATTGGCTGCAGCTGGTGAACAAACCCATCAGAGAAACCCACACAATCTGAGGCGATAGTCCCAATTTGCTCCATACCAGCATCCTTCTTGGTGAAATCCCCAAATAAAACTCAGTTGGAATTGATTTCCCAATTGAAATATTGGTTTGTCTAGACATTCGGTATACCCTTGCAGTACTATCCGCTGAAAAGTCTGGGTCCTTGTCCAAGTGACTAATGATTCGCCACCAACTTGGTATATGTTATGAGTTGTTATGTATATCTTGGCTCTTATCCGGTTGGCGACGAGGCCCACCCAGGTTGCCCACCCAACCATCGCCCCCAACGACCCATCTGCCGAGTCACTGCATCTGCCGCCCTTCGGCCCAGCGCAGCAGCAGCAGTGCTAAGGCCCAGCTGTCGCAGGCTTGGACGCTCAGGCTGAAGGAGATCATGTCGCTGGCCACCTGCCAGGCTGGTGGCTTAACCGTTGAACACCATGATACATGGAAAAAATCTGGGACATTTATGGATGTTATGTGATTTTACCTCAAGATAGATGGGAAACTTATAAATTTATGGATTTTACATTGTTTTATCAACCATCACTTAGGGATATTCCAAAAAAAAACGGAGGTTTGTTCGGTGGGGATACAGTAGCGCCCATCTGGCATAGATGACGGACATTTTGAAGGTTTCACTGATTTAACAATCAAATTTAGGCGTTTCTTAAAATTGCCAGTAAAGGATTTGTTGGTTGGGAATAGGACCCAAGTTCTTGCAGAAATTGGAGAAGATCGGGATTGACATGATTTGAATCATCAACAAACATGAAAGGTTTGAATTTTAAGCAACAAACCTTGGGTTTTCAGATGGTTTATATTTGGGGATTCATCTCAATATTTGCTTAAATCGGGCTATGTTCTACTAAAATCATCTTGAACCTATCAAAAGTGGCCTGATTTCCCCCGAAACTGGGGACTTCCCAGCCATGGCCACAGGGCATCAGGCTCCACCTCCAGCTGATCCATCTGCGACAGCAAGGCGAAGGCGGAGGGCCAGTCCCCGTTCCTCGCGCAGGCGCTGAGAACGCAGTTGAAGTGTACGCTGTTCACCTCAGCAGAGCATCATCCAGCTGTGAAGAAGACCCCTAAACAAAGGAAACAACTATTATGTCTGGGTTCTATCATGTTCTATCATAAATTTCTGGGTTTACATCACTATTTTTGCCACAGCTTTGAGTCTTCATCTCACTATTTGTTGGTTCATAGATCTTGGGCTCAGCCCTTGGTCTGTTGCGGTCATACTCCATAGCACCAATGATCTTTTGGCGCCTCTGACGACAAATCGGAATAGAAACTTCGAACAGCATTGATTTGTCTTGTTCGCTTTCCTCTGGGCACCATTCAACTTTTGAGGCTCAAACATCTCAAACCACCATTATTCGTTGGTCAGTTCCAAATTGTTGGTTGTTAAAGCCCGTTGTAACCATCCACTTTTCGGTATTGTTCTAATTATACTATGCTTATAGACTTATAGATTCTATATTTTTCTGCATCTCTCTGGGAGCCATGCAGGCAAGCAAGCCAGGAACGCAGCAAGCAACATATTTGGACAAACACCTTTCCCAAAGCTGAGACACCTCCAGGTGACGCCGCACCAGCTGAAGCAGCTGTTGACATCTGGAAATCCGCTGCGCTTTCGCCAGCTGCGACAAGATCCAGCTGAGGCGTTGAGGTGAACGCCGCCACTGCTCCAAAAGGTCCTGGTTGAGGCACCAAGGTGGGGTGAAGCTGGCTGTGTCATGGCAATTCACCAGGCTGAAATGTGATTTTGGTGGCCATGTCATGGTGAGAACGTTAAACACATGCCACAACAGTTTCATTCCTTCGAAGGCCATTGCCATGGGGAGCCCATGCTGGCAACTTTACAACAGGAACTTCCAGAATCATTTCAATTTCGAAGGGTTCGAACTTAGCATCTCACTCTTGTGGTGATGACATCCCCAATTTCCAGACCTAGATCCTGATTCTTGCAGCCCAGATGCTTCATCCAGGATCAGTGGTAGGCTACGATCGTTGGCCACCAGCAAGGCTTGCAATAGGTCATCCCCAGCCATCTGCACAGCTCCAGGGTGAAATTTCACATGTGTCAAAGATCTGGAGAGGACACTTATCACATCTTATCACAAGATCCTTGGATCCACAAATTCTACAGAACTCCTTTCATACTAACCAGGTCATATATCATTTCACTGCCATTGCAATCGGAGGGACATCAATTACGGTTGAAGGAGTTGATGCAAACTTCCCTGGCCTGACTATGGCTCCTTGGCAGCCCGGGAAAATTCTAACAAGGCTGCGGCAGCGCTGTCTTGAGCCTACCGCCTTCGAATCCCTAAGCAAATCAGTTTCGCCATGTTTTACAATGCATCATTCCGAACTATCCAAAATGCATGGCAACACAATGGACAATAAAAATGCAGGATCTAAAGTTGTGAATGGTACTGTATAATGTGTTGAATTCCGTTGAACTTCTTGTGAAACGCACTTAGACTCCAGTTCCATGAATCCTTTTTGACATCAGCTGGGCTGGCTTTGCCAGAGCTTGGTCAGATATTCATCTGTGAGATACCTGTGAGCAATGCTCAAGAACCTGCGTTCAATTTTTCCCTCCCAGTGTTTCTGGGAGGGAAATGATCAAGACCCCCAACAAATCAGCATCAAGAACCATCATCGAATCTGGGATCAATTTCAATCATGCAATGACTATAAATAAATCTAAGGAGCATTTGAATGAGCACTTTTCTTGGGCAATGCAAGGACTGCGGAGACATACCTCAAGTTCTTGCTCGGACATTGGATGTCTTACACCACCTCAGTCAAGAATAGACGGTGGGTAGAGTTGTGATCTCCATGACATGTACCGCAACTAATAAAACGGAAAACAGGAAGAGTGTGTTCCTTCCCCAAGGCCAAGGGTTTTGCATCATGAGAGATGTGTAATGTACTAGAGTAGCTGGAGCTATTTGCTATTTTCTCAAACCAATCCAGCAATGAGATACGATGAGTTGGATGCAGCTGAATTGTGGCAATGCAGCAAAAGTGCCCCAGGAATTAAGGAGCATGCGGCGTCTGCAGTGGGTGTCAACTGGCCGGAGCGCTCGAAGCCAATATGATACAGGTGCCATCCCCCCAAAGACTGCTTGGCGGTTGGTGATGCCCAAGAAAAATGCTGGGTCCTCCTGCGGAGCTATCAAGCCGCTGTGGGCCAACCCTCATTTGGCCCTCCTTCCCCTCAAACTACTCGACTACTGGCCTCCAGGTCTGTCTGTACCTGAAGCTTGACAGAACGCAACACATGGTCTGCGACATACGATATGACTCGATTTTAGTTCTGTTTTGCTGAAACGAATATCTTTTGGGCTTCCGGAAAAGTGCACACCACAAGGAGACCTCTCCAGAAACCAGCCATCAGTGGTTGGGTTTTGGCTTCTCCTTGACCACCAATTCAATGGATTGGTTTTGTTGGGAAAATTTACAGGTTTAAGCCCCATATTCAATGGGAAAACCCATAGTTTCAATGGTTTCAATGGATTGGTTTCAGAAACCATAGATTTTCCATTGAATATGGGGTTTTCCTGTAGTTTTCCCAACAAAACCAATCCATTGACCAATGCAAGGCGCCATCACTGGGCAGCCGACCAGCATGGTTTGAAATTCTGCCATGTCATCTATCACCACGGAGGCCTGTCCATCACACGACAAAAAGGGGTCCCCATTCTTGTGACATACACCAAACATATACATATTAAATATCATTCTATAGATGTTTATGGTGTTTGAAAAAAAACATTGTAACACATCCTACCTGCAAACAGAAACCCTTCACAACTCCCGCTTCTCCACACACTTTCCCAACTTTGGTTCCATACTCGGCCCCCGGGTTGACTTTAGGCACCTGGTCGCTCTGGAGGAATGACAGCTGGTCCTCCTCAAAAGTCGCGCTACTGGAGACCTTCACTTGGAGCCTCGGGTGCAGTTTGGGGAGGTCGCAAGTGCACACAACAGTGGGATGTCAGTGATGTCAGGATGATCATGATCATGATCATGATGTTGATGATGATGATGATGATGGTGGTGATGATGATGATGATGATACTGATCACGAGGATAGACGACCTTCATCATGACTATCGATTGATACAACAATTGCACAGTGATGGAAGGACATGGATACCAGGGGATGATACCCGTCAATGGCTTGTGATCATCCGCATGTGTTGGTTTGATCTAGCTGCCACGATCATGAAAATTGTCAAACACTGAGCTGCTGGCAGTTCCGTCTTCAGTGCTTCGGCCTAGCTACCAGGGTGCCATGACATGCCATGCGAAACATTTCACTCAGTTCAAAGCTGATAGGCCATCACTAGTGGCTATGTTACACTATCTATTCATTACACCAAAATAATCCAATGAAAAACATATAAAGCGAATATGGCCAACCAGAGATACCAGTGTGGTACAGAAGGCATCCCATCCGCTACAAGCTTTCCACGCGCTTTTCGCAGGTGGTACATTTCAGGATTGTGGCAACCACACAGAATCGTAGAATTCAAGCAGTGCTTGTCAAACAAAGATCAAAACAAACAACACTGACACATAAACTTCCTACATTTTGAAAGTTCCAGGCACCAAAATGTTGCCAAATTGTTGGGTGGCCACAATCATACCGCAATACACCTTGAAACTCTGAGTTGGACAATGTTCAACAGTTCAACATCATCTTTCAGAATATCCTGACATCTCGTGACCGAAAGCAAGCTTAACATAATATATATATATACAAATATTATTCTTATAGTTTAAGAGTTTAACCAAGAGTTTCCATGTGTTTCCATGTTTTTTTCCATATCTCTCACAATCAATCGACCCCCGATGCACCTCGGCCATCTCGACGGCCTCCACTTCCTCCTCGCCGCAGGCCTGGGAAAAAAAAAAACAAGGAGAGAATCAGCCATTTCTGAGTTTCAACTGATTGTATCTTGGGTAAATCATGGGTAAATCATGGGTAAATCGGAATATCCCTGATGATTGATGATTGCACCCAGCAATCAAACATGATTGCCTTCAAAATCACCATCAAACGATGATTGTTCAATTGAGAAATTGTTGAATTTCCAGCAAGGCACGTTTGAATATCATTTGTAGACACAAGTTATACTTGACGTCGAACTCATCTTTATGTCTATATAAACTGTTGTTTTCTTGATCTATGGAAGAATTTATGCAAACATCATCGGTCATCTCTCAGTTCTGAATGGAATTCATTCACAACTGCACCCTATGGTAGTCCCAAGAGGGGAACCAACCAATCCAAACGAACAGAGCCCCCACCAAGAATAGTGGTACGAGTCAGTGGGCATGGCTACACTTTTACTTGGCCACATTTCTTTGCACTTTCTATTCCCCCGTTGCACGAAACAAGTGCCAAATGAATATGATGGATTTGTCCAAGAATGGGATATACCCAAGATACCCGAGATATCACTTTTGATACTTGGTAAATAACATTAAATAACCATAATTACTTAGTAAATAACATAAGCCATGGAATTTGGAGGCAACCTAGTTCCAAACATACCCAGTCAAACAGCACCCTCAGCCTCTTGATCCAGGTCCACCGCTGCCATTGACTCCTGAGGCGGTGGAATCCCCAATGAAGGAAGGATTCTGGTTGATTGGATTTGCCAATCAAAAAATGTGTGTATATATAATATATATATAATATATATATAATAACTATTAAATATATATAATATAGATATATTTATAATAAATATACATGTGTACATTGTACATCTATATAAAGTCTGAAAAAAACAGAACTGGCATGCTGAAGTGTGCTCATCCTTCCACTTGCACCTCCCCGCAACTGTCTCCATTATACACAGCACTAGTTACCATGCACATTGACCCCTTGCCCCCTTGCCAACAACCTGAAGGGCAAAGAATCCCAGGAAGAACAAGGACAGCCGCAACCTGCAGAGCGGTGTGAAGGTGTGAACAGGCCGCTATTCATTCCGCAGGGAGAAAAAAACCTGGAAAAAAAAACAATCAACATGTGGGTGTGTGGTCTATTTTGTGCTAGTCATCTTCCATTTTAAGTGGCCAAAAAAAATAAAAAATAAAAATAAACATAATCTATGATAAACATCATGCGTGATGGATGTTTGAAACCACCTGCCAGTCATGATACATCTGAGATCCCATCTCACCTCAACATCTTTGAGTTCAAGCCGGTTCGGTTCGCTGAAGCTCACCTTGGCGATGAGTCTGCTCGTCTTGAGGTTTCAGTATGGGGGGGTATTCTTGAGGGACGACTATCATGGACCATCCAGGTACTTGAACCCTGGTTCTGCTGGGCTGAAGTTGGCAGCATGCCATCCATGCCTGCTATTGGTGCTTTCGCTTGGGTTTTCATGTGTCACGGGCCAGAAGGCCTGTGAACCTCTCAGAGGCTGCATCTGAACTGAGACTCCCAGCAGTAGGTGAAGGGGTTCCCTACTCAGCTGATGAGCCAAATGGATCACACTCCAACTGGTGAAGTCCTTGATGGACCGACCCAGCCAGACAATGGGTCCAGCGAGAAGCAGAAACCAACTGAGTAAGTGTCATTCAAAGTCATCAGTGTCCTGCATTTCATCACATCAACGGGAAACTATCATATATCTGGTTCATGTTGATTTATGTCATAGCAAATAAAACATTTAGTGATAAAGCAATCGTTGTGGATATTTTGTGATGAAGTTTGACTTAAACGTGTGTGTGTGTGTACCTGACCTGACCCCTAGGGCCTAGTAATAGCAGTTGCCTGCGCGATGCCACTCAAGACTCTAGACTCTAGGTATTGTCATAGTTGCCGTCCCTGACAGGCATCAACCATCACAAATTCCTCAAATATCTCCAGTCCCATCAGTCAAAATGTCCAACATCTTTTGGCATCAGAAAGTCGCGAGTCAGCGTTTGCTGAGGCTCGGAGTCTGGGATCATTTTCCTTCAAAATCTCCCACAAAGCTCATGGATATGCCCATCTTGCAGTTTGAAACCACGGTTCAACTGGCACTTCTTCCATCTTCCACCTCACCTGCGCCGCCCGTTCTTCTTGATTGTATGGGTTCCACAAGGCATCTTGGGACCAAAATTCTAGCAAACTTAGACATTCCGGCTGGAAACTCGACAGCTTTCATGGGATGAACTGGATGAGCTTCGGCAGGGCGTGCAGCAGCTCTTGTTTGTCGTTTGCACTGCAGATTTCGCCTTCCCATTCTCCGCATTGCGAGCTCGAGCATGGTCACTGACCGATCAGCCCGCTGCATCAGCACACCTGGTGGTGGGCCCTCTTCCATCTGCAATGGACTGTGAGATCTGCAAGGTGGGCATTCCAGCATCAGCACTTTGTCCCTGTTGAACACTTTCTAGATCTCCAGCACCCCAGGTACCCGGGTACCCAGGTGGGTTTTCCTTGGGATCCATTCCCAGGATGGAAATCTCCATCCCCATGTTGGTCACCGCCACATGCCCCACCTGGTCTGCGTGGCATGGCTGTCACAACTCGGATTTCGCGGACTTGGATCCTGATGCACGGTCTTCAAAAGTGACCATTTTGTATAATTATAAGGACATTTGATGTGGTGATTTTTGGGAATGTTTATATAATGGGGAATTAACATGATTGTATCTAATTTTAACCGGAAATTGCATCTTTAATGGAAAACCTATGATAAACCAACCTATGATAATCCAGGGAATTCTTGGGGGTGCGCCATTGAAACCACGGGGACATCTGGGACTATACGCAAAGGATGGGATCAAAGTGACTCGACGTTCCAGGCTCTGAGACCGCATTTGACTTGACAAGCAGTCAAACCATGTCAAACCCAGACCCAGAGGGATCGGCGTTTAACCTGCAAAAATGGGGCTCAACATTAATAATATTTAATCATGTGATATGGGTATGATGGCTAGTATGCCAGTGCAAAAGTGTGAACCCTCATGGCGTTCCCCCTTGAAAGGTTGGTCAAACGGTCAAACTAACGAGCAGTGCTGAAATCTTCATGGACTTGGGACTCAACTCTACACATTTCGACACATCCAATTCCAAGTGTCATGGGAATGGAATTGTCCATCTTGATTCCATGATTGAATACCTAAAGATGGCATGGGTTCTTTGACCCGTACAGACCCATGACCTTTGTCACCCTGGTCCTCGATGCCATCGCTGCAGCAAAGGTAGAATATGCTGAGACACAACCTTCTCTGGGCTGAATCTTTCCACCATTCGTTGACGTGCTGCCTGCATTTGGCTTTGTGGCAGCGGAGCTGTGTTGGACGGAGCACAAGAAAATTTTCGAAACATAGGAAATTGTAAACAACGACTGCCCAAAACAGCCAAAAAAACACTCATTTTTTTCTGAGCCTTGGCTCCTTTTTGCCAGGTGGGTCTCCCAGCAAATCCAGAGATCCCAATCCCTCAAAGTTATCCACCATTCCACCATCTTCTCCGCATCATCGTTTCCCTTCCATCCGGAACCCACCGTGAAATCATAGAAAATCCAAGAGACAGCACTCAAAATCACCATCCATCTACTCTAATTTGCCTATAGCAAAGAAAATCAAATCCCAGCAAAATCGTCCCATCCAATGCCCCCGACTCGACCAACGCCTCTCCAATGGCCTTTCCCTCCCGGGGATGCTGCTGCAGGTAGCGCATCAGCCGCCGCAGCTGCTCGCGCGAGGGCTGTGCCCAGCGGCCGTGGCCGTTCTCTGCCGGCTCCAGGCCGTCGAGCGGCAAGGGCAGCGCCACGTCCGAGTGGAGGAACTCCTTAGATCAAGTGATTGGGGTCAGGGCCAGGGAAGAGAGGCATCCATGGTTTTACCATCCCAAACATCCAGATTTTGATGGGTTCCTGAAAAATAAACAATGAAACCACTTATAAAAGGGAAGGTGATTAAAGTTTAAAGATGTGAGGGAAGGCACCTGCCTTTCTGGGTGACAGAAACCAAAGTAAATACTGTTCAGGAAAACAACTAGGCTTGAAATTCAACAACTATGCTTTATGATCGTGCGGGCAAAAAACAACACCAACCGCTGGATGGTCGGCTCAGTTGGCGAGCACATGTGAGAAGGTCGTGCTTCGTGCGCATGAAACCCAATAAGATCCCACAAGTAAGTTGAGATATGTTGAGGCCCTACTTGGGTTGTTGGAATGATCCCTGAAATTGATACAATAAATTGAAAGGTATGTGTGGCAAACGTTTAGTGTGACCCGGATGAACGCGTATACGGTGTACTCCAAGCAATCTCCAAGTGGCACTTGTCCTACGCCACCAAACCCCCAGTTGCAAACAATTATATACTTCATAAGTAACTATAAATTTTGTACCGTTTCATATCAACTGCTATCAACAAAATATAACAAAATCAAACATGGGGTTTAACCGACCAAGACAGCTAACATACTATCCCAATTGTCACCAGGTTGGGAAATAGGGTCCAACATGGTTCAACTACCAATGGGGAACTTCATACCTGTCATTGATTAAGAATATGCTTTCAATTCAACCCAGCATGTTTCAACAGCTTCGGATGTTGCCCAGCCAATGCTCGCAATTTATGGTGGCTTAGTTTGACCCCAACACCCAAACATGACTTTCGCCATACTTTGAGAAACCATCTCGTCGACAATGTGGCTCTGGTTGCAGCAGTCACTTCGGTGGAAAACCGAGTCAAAAACTCGTTGGGGATTATGATCCTATGATCCTGTTGGTTCGGATGAAAATTCAAAGGCACGTGAGGCAATGCCTGAAAGTCGGCTACCCCAAATTTGATGGTTTATACAGTCCATTTTCACAGTAAAACTTCCAGTTTGGAAAAAAAAACACATGTTTCCAGACACCAACTTGTGACCACAAGTTAAACAACTTCCCTGCAAGTGGCTGTGGAGCCGCTCCAATTGGTGGCAATCACCGGAAGGGCCATCGACATCGCTTCCACATGTGGCCGTCCCCATCCTTCACCTGCCACGATACGACAGGGGCTCTCCGTTGAAATGGAGTTTCTGAACATCAAACATTAAGACCCCGATGATTCACCAGCATGCTATTTATATTATCCCAATATATATCATTATATATCATTCATATATCTACCTATGATTTTTATTCATTACTTAAGTTTAATGAATAAGTTTATGTTCCCTCTCTCTCTCTTTTTGGTGCCCCACTTCCGAGAACCGCTCAGATCGACAATAAAAACAGGTGGGGCCAATCTTTGCAGCTGAGCTGCATGGGTTTCAAGAGTCCCATGTACCGCATAAACCTTGACCCGAGCAACGACATCCCTCACCGGCCGTTCTCCAATACCATCTACTGATTTTTCGTAAAATTACATGAAAGGCTGGCATTGTCATTGTCGAATATATACATCGTATGATCCTTACAGCACCCAAGATGCATCGCTTCAGTTTCAAACCCTTTGGAACACCCCAGCTCCCATCACCACCAACCTCGGCTGGGCAGCACAAACGCATCTGCGGCACGGTAGAGGCGCGGCAAATCTTTGAGGGCCAAGTCCTTTGACAAAAGCCTCATGCCCAGAGAAAACAAGGCTGGGAAATTGTTTGAGGATGTGTTTTCCTTTACCCAACGAAAGTCTGGGGATCCAAAAACAACTTGATTCTTTGAACCACAAAAGTGGTGATTTAACTACTGAAAAATGTGGATCTGACCAAAAAAAAGTGGGGCAAGAAGCGGTTTAACAAACACAAATCGAACTGGCAAATTGAGGATCAATTTGGGTTTCATATGGTTTAATTAATTCAAGGAATGATGAGGAATACCATCTTGGATATCACGGAAAAGTGATTGGACTTTGACCAACAAAACGGGGATATAGCGAGCAGATAGTTGATTATATGGTTCAAGCGAGTTGCAACTAATCCCATCCCATCCCGCCTAATATTAAACACACCTTAAATTTTCCCGGACATGTATAAATCTCTACTAAACCATGGTTATCCTGGGGAGTCTTTTAAATCTTTGGGGAAGGGATTCGTAAACCCATCAAAATCAGTTTGTTGGGTTCAACTGCCCAACAGAATGATGAACAAACAGATCAACAGCTTTTAGAGTGAGGGATGCGAGATCTTATAGCTTAGAAACCACCAAGCAGTGGCAAAGGCGCGTCTACACCTCTCAATGGATCTGTTCAAGTGATTGTACCAATTCTCCCTCACCAAAACAGTTCAGCAAAAACATCTCAACACTGATTGGTTGCCTGAAGCCCCGAAAAGTGATTGGTAATCATCACTCCAGGATGAACAGTCTACAGTATACAATTGAGCAGTGTTCAAAATCCCTCTATCCTTCCATTGTACTGGTTGGTTGAGAACGGGATTCCCTGTTCTTGGATTGCATCCCCAATATATGAAGGGTAGTATAATCCCCAAACCAATCATCAACCAACAGGGGTTTAGCAGCCACTGCTCAATTTACATCTCTTCCATGGGACATTGACTGGCCAAGGAACTGATACCGTGCCGGGTTCTGTGCATCTGCGCCAGCTTCTTGTGCTTGAGCAATCTCCCGCAGCACCTGTGACTTCGAAGCCAATGATCCACCAGAAATCTGGTGGAAGCTCCGGCTATTGCCAATAGATGGATTGGCTACGGCTCATACCACGTCAGCTATATACACTATATAGATCTATATAGGTATCAGTAATATTATATTAGTTGATCATTCAAACTGTTGCTGCTGGCTTTCGCCAAAGATACCACAATAACTTTAGACAAGGTCTCCACACAGCCTTTTTGGATGCCGATCATCTACCCTGTGGCCTATTGGCCTCATCGTGCTCAACCAATTCACCAAAAATATTTGGCCAGTACAATCCTACTGAAGCAGTGGTAAGTAAAATATATATATATGCCGGTTTGTCAAAATGTCTGTTCCCGGTTTTGTTGATAAATCGCAATTCCATGCGTGCCGCCTCATGTTTGCCTTAAAAAAACATGACCTACCTTGATGACGTGAAAACGTGGAAATTCTTCGTTACCTTTGGAAATCTTTCTAAGACCACAGGAATCGGCTAACGCACGTCGGTTTTCATTCGCTGTCGCTGGTACTATCTCCTGAACTGTGTGTCTCTGTGTGTGTGCCTCTCTGAATGCAATATGCTTCTTGGCATGCCTCCTGAT
>Ga0126342_10004671_pt1 | contig 23523 bp, 27 predicted proteins | sample Cyp1metagenome_FD_92528 | JGI IMG/M metagenome (GOLD analysis project Ga0126342, IMG submission 92528) | Coral microbial communities from Lord Howe Island, Old Settlement Bay, Australia - Cyphastrea 1 metagenome | ecosystem: Host-associated > Invertebrates > Cnidaria > Coral ...
TCCTGACAGTAGACATTGATGTACCACTGGGCGGTGCAGGTGGTCGCCGAGTTGTTCCACAACGGCCCCGGTTCGTTTTTCGTTTCTCCGCGAATCCATTTCCACGGCGCCCTGCTTCAGGGCATTTTTTTTGTTTTGGCACAAAATTGTGTCAGCATGTCAATTCAATAGCTATGTTTGACATAACCAGAGGGTATTGTCCTGCCATTTTGGTGATTCTTGGCATGTGGGCTGCTCTCAATGGGACGATCATCCCATTTTTCTCATGGGAAAATGGCACTCAACCATTCGTGTGGACCATGGCACTAATACCCAACCTGGTTATGACATTCACAGTTCGCCATGGAAAATCACCATGCTATTAATAGGTAAACCATCTATTTCGATTAGGGCCATCTAAAAACCATGGCTATGTAACAAATAACCAGAGGGTAGATTAGAGTTTCTACACCGAATCCGAAAAACAACAGTGTGAATGAAAATGCGGCACATGCCATACCCCCAAAAATCAGCTGTTGAAAATGGGAAATAGATGGAAATACAAGAACCTCCCTCTTGGTAAACGTGGCAAAAACGGAAACGGGCAAACCGCAAACCGGCCTGGATTTCATGGGATTTCGGCTAGCCATGTCAATTTTTTTATCCCTTAAAAAAATCTGGGCTAGCCAATAGTTAATAGGTGATTTTTATAGATGTTTTAACCATGTATAGTTAGTATGTACAGTTAGTCATGTAACCATGTGTTTTATTAATAATTGATATAACCATGAATAGTGATTTTCATAGTATACGCCATTAACTATTACCAGTGTACACTGGAAAACCATGATAAATCACCATGGATATCAGCCATATCAAATCGTTAGATATGGCTTTGTCTGTAAATATGTTGTACCTCCAAGCCATGAAAAAAGGAAAAATTATGATTAATCTGGACTTAGGGGTACTTGGAATCTAAAAATAGTTGGAATATAATGATTAATCCAACTATTGATCAATTATAATATAGAATCATTTTTGGGAGTCTATTGATCATTATAATAGTTGGAGTTGATCATGATTTTCAGACAAATCCATATAACCAAGGAGGCTAAAATCCACCATTGTCCGAACGGAAAGCCCGACCGAAAAATTATTGGGATCCCCCAACTGTTCTTGATGCCAAGGTTTGTCACCTCGGGCGAAGGGGGATTCTCGTTGATGAATGGATACTGGGAAGTCATCAACAAATGCCACTGGTGAAAATCTGCGAAGAAAAAATGGTGGGTTTCTGGATTTTTTTTCCATCTTCAATACGGAGGTTTGAGCCAAAGAAATCATTTTTTTCAATGGATAAAATTGGTGGATTCTCGCCGGGTTATGTAATCGACCGCTCTTTGGGTGTCTTGCCTGGTGCAATCTGTCAGGTGCCCTGGGAAAGTCATGTGAGATAGGATAGGTCTTCACAAATCCATTCTTCGTGATGTTTCTGGGGGTTCACTGCTCTTTGAGCTTGACACGCTTTTGGAGCCAGACACGAAATTATGATTCTCGTGTTGAAAAATTCTTCCAATTTCTAAGTTGACACCCTTTTGAAACCACTGAATTTGGTATGCAAAAATGAGATAGAATCAGATAGACATCGTATCTGGCAGTCCCCGAGTTTGACCCAACATCCATCATGTCGGCGTCCGGACTTTCAGTCCCTTCCTCTGGCACTTCGGGCCTGGTACATGTCAAAGATGCAATTGGCAAAATCCCAGGCGAAACTTGATTTTCAAATTGTAAGTTCCTCAAATCTCAAAATTCTTGGTTACATTTGGTTACTCAGTTACTATCATGCCATACGTTACATGATGACATGATGTGATTTTAAAAAAAATGCATCGCATGTCCCTGGGGAAGTCACATCGTCTTGTAGCCCTTCTGCTTCAACCATCTCAGATGCCTTCGACGAAAGCCCGATGCCGGCGATGCCGGCTGCCGGGGGTTTACGGTGGATATATCTATAGTTAGTTGGGGGTATGATATATTGGGGTTATAAACAAACTATTATAGAATTATAAACAAAGTGTTATAAATGAGACTATTTAACTTCATCCATAGAATGCCATAGGTCATTATATGAGTCAATGATATGATACTTGTGCCATTGAATGATGGCGGCTTCAGCCCCCATGACCCCCGGATCCGGGAATCCAGACTTCAGCGCACGAGTGATGAGGCTTAGATCCACGTCCACACCCTCCACGCGTCGTGCTCCCAAGGCTGCTACCAGGAAGGTGATGAAACCTGTCGACTGACAAAGGGCGACCCAAAAATGAAGCGAAAAAATCGACTGACAAAATTGAGGCCCAAGACTTGTCTGTTAGTTGGCATTGGCATTGACCTTGTAAAAACATGTGCTTTCCAAGGCCTTCGACTAGTTATGTGGGGCCATGCTGTTGTTACGAGTCAGTGCCTCAGTGCCTGCTACGACTTCAAAGCAGTGGACAATGGATCTGTGGATCCAAAATGACTAGCCATGACTTCGGCAGCGCCTGAGTTGCATCCCACATCCAGTACCACCTTTCCAGTTGCGTAGCAGTGTGAGTTTTTCTCCAGATACAGCTGAATCATAGAAACACACAAAAACATGTCATATGATCATTGTTACAAGCTATGATCATCTAACATATTCCATGTTACCAGCTTCCATAGTTATCATGCAGCTATCATAAACAGCTACCATTCATATGATCAAAAAGTTGTGGGCGCCATTGTAACTGGTCCACATGGGAATTCATGGGTCCCCTGGTCATCCCGCCATAGGAGATGATCATCCCATCGATCGCACCCAGCAGGCCACTCGAACTTCAATGGAAGCGACAGAAAATGGTGATGGGTCAAAAGGTGTTGCAAAAAACTGGATGATTAAAGCAAAGATCATAAACCTCCGGTGATAGATGATTGGCCCATCATATCCCAATTGTTTAGCCATTGTTTTAATCCATAATGGGGTTTAACACATTTATGATCCATTATAAACCCATCTATAATCCATTACAAACCCAATATAACACATTTAAACCATCATTCAACCAATACCCCAAATCTTTTGTGCTACAGCACCTCACCTGTCCACCTGCCTTGTCAGTGAAGATATCGGTGCCGCAGAATTGAAGTAGCGCCTGCAACTGGCGAGATCTATGGGAGTCAACATGGAGGGTCACACCCAAGAAATGCGCAGAAATTCTATTTCTGACTGGTTGCTGGTTGAGCCCTACCCCTCTGAAAAATATGATTTGGTCAGTGATGATGACATTCCCAACTGAATGGAAAGTCATAAAATTCCATGGTTCCAGTCACCACCAACCAGATATATTGTTATTCCAATTATTCACCATTATTGACCATAGATTAACCATAGATTAACCATAGATGAACCAGGAAACAATGTTCCAGTCACCACCAACCAGATCATTAATCAGTACCATTAATCATCATTAATCACTATGAATCACCATTTATAACCACCAACCACCAACCAGATGTTTGCTGCTATTTCACCTATACCGGTGTCCTGGGACGATCGTTTCAAGCTTTTCGGCACCGTTCTCATCCGAGAGTTCGGCTGAGAAACGCAAAAGATCTGCCCCAACCGTGCTGCTGGTGTACTGCCCAAAATGAATGACACAAAAAAATGGGGTTACTTAGTAAGTTACTTAGTGTAGGTGGTCTACCCTAAGTTTTGATCACCCCCATTCTGTCAATGGTGGAAAACCGTTGCATCCCTAAGTGGATTTGCACAAAAGATCGAACAGAAGCCGAGATAAACCGTTCGAAAATCCAAACGAAAAAATCCACCCCGGTAGACCCCAAACAGTTTTACATATCCATTGCAGCATCTGCGTGCATGTTTGTGGTCATCTGCGCGCTCTTGATGTTGACAAACTTGAGTCCATCTCAACGGAGAACAGCATGAAGTTTGTCAAGCAACACTTTTTCATGTTATTGCTATCTGGGGTCTATGCTATCGTGTAACTCTTGAGACAACAGGAAGACGCTATTATTAAAACGCAATGAAACAAGAACAAGACACCGCCACTACGGAGATATATATGAATGGGGAGACAAATGAAGTGAGAAACAAATGATGGAAGACACGCACAAAGGCGAACAGCCGGAAGGATCATCACCACGACCATGGCAAACTGATGATTGAAGACACATGAATTGGGAGACATCCCGAGAGCACATCACCTGGAGCCGGACATCTCTTGGTTCGTTTGGGGCATTTTTGTAAAGGAAATGGATCGTCAACAGCATCCATCATTTTTTTCTATGGTTTACCCTCTGGTAATTTGAACATCACTTGTCTTAAAAATCACAAGAAAAACAAGCAAAAAACATTCTTCAATCACCATAAAAACACCAGTGTTTTTGTTCAAAACATCACCATATGTTCGTTTATGTAACCATAGATTAACCATAGATTAACCATAGATTAACCATAGATTAACCATAGATTAACCATAGATTAACCATAGATTATGTACATAGCTATTGAAAGATTCACCATTTTTAATGGGTTTTAATCAACTTCCGCGGAGCCTGGATCCTGGGATCTACCTCAGCGCAGCGATCGAAACGATGCTTGTAGTACCTGTGCCAAGCGCTTGGCAGCTGGCGAACCTAGTACAGAGTGTTGTTTTGGTATTTATACACAGATAAATATAGATATAAACATACATACGTATGTTATATATATATATATGTATGTATTCATTTATTGATTTAATTAATTAATTATTTATTTAGTTACATATATATATATATATATGGATGTAGATAATCAAATGGATTTCAATTCTGCAAGCATCACTCATGATTCAACGCCACCCCCTGACCCCAAGTTTTACTAAGAAACTTTGGAAGCCAGGTCTTCAGGAAAACAAAATAGAACAGAAATCGACTGTTCGTTGTTGATTCTAACATGCTATCGCAGAATTACAGCCAAGGAAACATGAAGTCCTAGCTTCCAAAACTTCAGCAGAATGTGATCTTCACTGCATTTTTTTCAAACCCTGAGGGCGCAGGGAAACAACAATGTCATGCCTAAGTTATGCCGAGCGTGTTTTTGAATGGCATTTACCATTCAGTTATCCTGGCACGGGGCCCCAAACAGTGTGTAGTTAGGATTCTAAAGGGAAAGGTGGAAAGGGCCCAAAAGCATCAGTGGCTGCAAGCTAGCAGGACAAAAGCGGCCATAGTAGTGAAAACATGGTGTTCATTCTCAAGGTGGTCTCTGGAAGAAGAGATACCAGAAGGGATTCTGCAAGTTCCCTGCGTAGATATAGATGATCTAAATGATCCAGAGATATAGATAAACATATATGCAGATATCTGTAGATATACCTCAATTGGGAAGTGTGGAATCAGAAACCCAGACTCTGTAGACATTCCCACGGCGCACGGATCATAGTTGCCGTAGCTGTAGATCGCTTTTCCATCCTGGAGGCTCCACTATAACAACCAATCTGGCTAAATATACGATATACTAACTATCTACAGATACCCAAGCGAAAACAATTCCAGCATCTATCCATTACACAGACATTTTACCATATTTTATGGCCCATGTATAGACAATCTATCCTGATTTACCCCTCCAAAATGGTCATTTTTGCAGAGCTACGTTAAACCTCAGAGGTGAAAAGAAACCCACCTCCATCTTGCCACTCCACAAAAAGGTCATCCGAGCTCCCCTACACGCACGATGGGTCCAGCCACCATGTTGGAGGGTTGGTTGGCCGGGCCTGGACCCATCGAAAAAACATCCAGCAGGAAGTGATAGATGCTGCAGCCTCTGGTAATTTGACATAGCTATCATAGCTATGGAAGATCACCACGTTAGCTAAATCATTGAACTAAAAAATGGGCCATTTTTTATCAATGGCGTCCATTTCTAAAAAAAATGCTGTCATGCTGTACCCCTTTTTTTGTTGCGAAAAAAACAACGGTCTGTTTCTTTGGTAAAAATCCCCCATCGCTACGAAACCACCGCCGTTTTTCTTCCCTGGTTGGTCATACTCCAGTGCTCTTGGACCATCGCCACATGGCTTTGTCTGAAAACCGAAGGTTAAAAAAAAGAAAAATGTCATGGTGAACCCCATCAGTTTCCCTATAAAGATTGCCATGCAGGGGTTAAGGTTAAGGGTTAAAACACCCTTTTTGACCCATCTCCATATGTCGTTGCGCCTGATGGAAGTCGACCACGCCGACTGCGGGCAGGATTTTTGTCCCGCCGACCTGCCAAACCATGGAGTGCAGAGGGCAGTTACTCTGTTTTCAGACAACCCCATTTTTCTGTGCGATAGTTCGGGCAGTGATCTGGTTTGTTGCAGGCAGCTATCTCCTATTAAATGATGTACAACTTGTACAACCGCAATCTAGAGTTTAATCACCCCCTTCAAAAAAACAGATGTTTGTAATTTACCGCCTTTTCAGGCATCCTATCCACCACTCACACTCGCACCTGAGGTCTTCTGAGGACCTGGTCTGTCTGATCCGGGGGATGGTTTTCCCCTGTCAGAGACCCCCATATACCCTGTGGTATTTCCATGGATTTCCTACACATATATGTAAAACCCATGGGTTTCCGCTTCGGAAACTAATCTACAGTAAATCTACATTAAATTGCTGGAGGCGAATTGGTGAGAGGGTAAATCCAAAATTGACCCGCCCAATTTGACCGGAATATTCACAGCCATGGCCACATGACTTACTGTATACTTGGTGGAGCATCCCATTTAGTGGTTTGGACCCTGCCTAAGCCATATCTGTTGGTATCATGCCTTCCCTCGTGCCACTTGTTGTCTCAATTGCCAAGTGAAGAGTCATGTTTTGCACTGAAAAAAGTGGTGGTCCCAGGTATCATCAATCAAAATGGAGATATCATCAGGTAGAAAATGGTATATAACAAAATGCCTAATTAGTCACAAAGGACCCATGAACATGGATGTCATACTCATCATCTCAAAAAAACACCTTCACCAAACCCACCCAGAGAAGGACATGTACCAATCTCTCTGCCCAAGTTGGGCAGAAGAAACAGACACTTGGGATCATGAGAAGAATCGAATGACGCAGACCGAAATCAGCGTGTCTTCACAAACAAATGTAGAGAAACTAATTAATTAATACTCAAAAAGATAGAACAGAAAATTCGACCAAGGTAGTGATAAATCCCTTCTCTATCTTTAACTTTTTGTTTTTTCGTTTTCATTCTATCCCATTGTTGTTCACAGTTCCATGTACCCTCTGGTAATTTAACATAGCGAACTGGAAAATCATCATGCTATCAATGGGTAAATCCACTATTTCAATGGGCCATTTTCAATAGCTATGTCAGTTAGTCATTACCAGAGGCTATATGTATCAATATCCCAGTATTATCCCATGATTATCCCATTATCATCCCTATAAACCATATGAAACCATAGGGCCATAGGGTATTTCATGGGTAATAACTATATTGACATAATCAGAGGGTATATCCCATTAACATCCCATTAACATCCCATTGAATCACTATAAAATCACTATAAAATCCCATTAAATCACTATTTTCACATAACCAGAGGCTATTTCTTCTCCCCAAACCCCGCGAGATCTCGTTGCGGTGCCGCACTGCGACCCCAGACTTCTCTTCTTCCGACGGTCGCGCCGGGTCTTTGGCCCTTGACCTCCACGGTTCGGAGACCCGACGCGGGTTCCGAGACTCGAGACGTGGAGTGGACTTCACCAAATGGGGGTAGAGCAACCCCCCATTTGCAGATTTCATGGTGATTCATGGTGATTAATGATGATTCATGATGGCTAATGATGGTAAATTAATGGTAAATTAATGGTGATTAATGGTGATTTCACTTACCCTCTGGTAAACGTTCACATAACGAACTGGAAAGATCCACCATTTTTAATGCTATTTTCATGGGAAAATTCACGAACTTTCTATGGTGATTTTCCATAGTTATGTTAGTCATTACCAGAGGATTTGTTTGTCGGACTTTATGCCACCTTCCATATGTTTTTGCACCATGGAAGCAACAAGAAAATCGGACTTGAAACAAGTTCAGGCTCCCAACTTGGGTCAAAGCGATCGGCGGGCCCTTTGATCTGTGCGTTTCGTGTGCGTTTCGTGTGCGTTTCTGATTGGGTTAATTGGGTGTACCACTCAATTAGGGCTTTATTATTGGCTTTACCCTCCAATGAAAAATGGCCGGGGAATCCTATGGGAACATATGGAGTTTTGTAGCTGGGAAAATCATCGAAGATGTTTGACCAATGGGGAACCACTGACAAACTGAGAGGACACCCAAGATGCAGATTTCTGATATTTCTTGGGGGATTTTTCACCCCAAAAACAGATCGCTTCAGTGGACCATGGCACTCATGATCCATCCCAGATGATCCATCTGAAAGGGCTTTGGGCCCAGCTATCGCCCAGCTATCCCACGAACTGTTCCATGGAATGCCATAAAATAACGATAAAACAGACCATATGTTCTTCCTATTACCCTCTGGTGAACTAACATAGCAATGGAAAATCACCATTTTTAATGGGAAAATCCACTATTAATGGCCATTTTCCATAGTTATGTTAGTTCACCAGAGGGTATGGTCTTGTTTCCCATCAAAAATGCCATGACCATGACTGGGGCCCCCAAACTTCGAGACGCACTGGGAGAGACCATCTTTTTGGTCTGGCAGACGAGATGTCGCGATGTGGGTGTGGATCTATCTGAGGTCTACCCTCTGGTAAACATACAAAAAGCTATTGAAAATTGCCATTTATAGTTGATTTTCCCATTAGACATGGTGATTTTTCATAGTTATGTTAGTTTACCAGAGGGTATCTCATAAAGGAAAAAAATTCGGAGAATTCTCATATCAAGTTGGTTACCCTCTGGTAAGCGTTTACATAACGAACGAAAATCACCATGCTATCAATGGGTAAATCCACTATTTCAATGGGCCATTTTCAATAGCTATGTCAGTTAGTCATTACCAGAGGCTATATCCATGAATATCCCAGTATTATCCCATGATTATCCCATTATCATCCCTATAAACCATATGAAACCATAGGGTATTTCATGGGTAATAACTATATTGACATAACCAGAGGGTATATTCCATTTACATCCCATTGAATCACTATAAAATCACTATAAAATCCCATTAAGTCACTATTTTCACATAACCAGAGGGTACTGTATTCCAAGATATCCCCATTCATATCCCATGCTGAAATCACCCAGAATCTCCGTGGCTGATTCAGCCAGGTAATTTATGTGGGTGTTGAAAATATTAGGGGAAGGGATTCATCGGGTATGTATATGTATATGTATATATATATATGTATGTATATGTATATATAACCCACTTTCGATTCCTGGAACGCCGGTTGCCGCCTCCTCAACTTTGCCAGTGGTCTGCTCTGCACCTGCAATGGCACTGACCAACCATGGTCAAAACTGTCAAAAGGCACAGGGAAACTGTGGAAATAAGATCCACAAGTTTGACAGTTTCCACAGTTGGAAATTTGACAAGTTTTGTTGGAAATTTGTTGGAAACTGTCAAGATTTTTGGATCTTACCAACAAATTTGGAGACCTCAAGTTTCTATATGTCTGCTTCCCAAAATTTATGCATGTTTGCCCAGATTGTTTTTGGATCCTAAACAATGAAAATCCTGGACCCACAAACACTGTCCATCATCATTTCATTGAAGCCAACCAATTCTCATTCCCGTGTTTGTTGCTTCATTCACCGCATTAAAGAAAAAAAGTTCATTGAAACATGTCACCAGCTGTCGGAAAGAAAAAGAAGAGGCTACTTATATATGATATTATATATGATATTATATATGATATTATATATGATATTATATATGATATTATATATGATATTATATATATACAAACAGATTCCCTAAACCCTTTTTCTGCCTTTCTCCGATTCCTTTGCTGAGCAAAGCGGAGCCTGCCCAATGTTTGGCCACTGAAGAGTCACCGTGAATCCCTTGACAGGGATCAGCCAACCAAAATTGGATGTCTCCGCAAAAAAAAAACAAAATCCCATCCCAAAACAAGACTAGATTCCCCAAAAAATGGATCTAAATGGAACCCCGAAATGAATGCGTCCTGCGCTACGTAGGTCCTGCGCTACACAGGGAATCGGTTTGGTGTTTGATCCGCCGCATCCCACCACAATTTTTTGGCGATGGATTTTTTCCATCAAGCCAGCAGCATTAAGTGGTTTATAACTCCCATTTCACTATGGTTTATGGTACGCAAATAACTATAGTTACTGGGGCGAATCTAAACCAACTTATAACTGGGGGGTATGATGTCATATATTGAAACATCATTGTACTTAGGGTATCATAAGTATCATAAGCTAATGCTACTACACATAAAAAATATATGTATCATAAATGAAAATAAATCACCATATGTAGTTTTTTAGCAATGCACAAACCATATCATCATATTGTGTATACAACGAACTGCTAATCATATCTGAAATAAACCACCCGTTTCGTAGGTTTCGTGCGCCAAACGGCCTCGGACGCAGCATTGACTTCGGGCGCCGCAGCTGGCTCCGCTGCAGCTGGCGCAACCGCAGGCTCCACAGGCTCCGCGGGCTTCGCAGGCTCCGCAGCAGCTTCGTCTGCCATGACCTGCGACGCGGAGATGGTTGGAGATGTAGTAGACATATATATATATATATATATGTTTGTAATATAACATAACATAACATAACATAATATAATGTAATATAATATAATATAATATGATATAATATAATATAATATATATATAACATGTCTATAATATATATATATAACATGTCTATATAATATATATATATATATCAGTATCATAATGTAAGATATGGGAATATATGGGGAATATATGGAATATCTTCCAATGTCAATTTACTTTCGTGATACTTTTGGTGGAGTCGGCCTAGTTGAAGTTCTGCGCGAGCCGCTACATGGCGACTGGCACAAGGCGGCTACCCGAAGAGAACAGGTCACAAGACATCCCAGGGTCAGAGAGTCAACTAATCCATGGAAATGTGGTTCCACTTCTCTAAAATGTGCAAATGTGCAAGCTGCACAATAAAAATTCTGTGCTTGACCATCTTGATTCTGAACTCTGGGAATCGAATCGAATCTGCTGTTTGATGTGAATTGTCAAATGGTGTACCACATTTTGAGAAATAGTTCTACGAAGTGCCCCGAGTGCCATCGCTGGCTCACTTGCATCCTCCTTTTTCAGCCACACTTTTATAGAGAATCACAGACCTCGTTTCTTCACAACCAGTGGGGTTTCCAACCAGTCCGCCAATCTGCCAGGATCTGGTCAGTGAATTCAGTTTTATCATGCTGACATTTCCGGCAGCTCCTTTCTATACGTTCTGTGCCTGCCTTTCTGAACGCCTATCGCAACAAGGCTGTCCCTTGTAGTGCCTATCTAACGCAAGACTTTGTTGCATTTCATGAAAAACACAGTAAAATGCACACGATTTCTTCTTAGTCTTAGACCTTTGCGCCACAAAACAATCCCAATTGGGCAAGCCGGCTATATGAAAGCTGGACTCACCAGGAAAATCAGGCCCAGAAAATCTCACATGATTTCCCCATTGTACCTTTTTGTTGGTTACCCTCTGGTAAACATACAAAAAGCTATTGAAAATGGCCCATAGAAATAGTTGATGTTCCCATTAAACATGGTGATTTTCCATTGCTATGTTAAATAACCAGATGGTAAATTCCCTGTTTCCAACTTTCCTGGCTAAGAGGAAGCCTGGTTTCTCCCCATCGAATCTCAACCTGCGAGGCACTGGTCACAGCAGCTTCTTTTCAAACTGACGCGAAAAGCAGCGCACTGGAATCAATCGGCGCAGAAAACGATCACATCCCCAACAGTCGCATCACATCGAAGTGGCATTGTACATGAAAAACATTGAAAAACTAAAAAATCAATTCTCCCCTCTTTGCGAGTCAATGTTCCCTGAAAATTCCCATCCCATCTCGTTCCCATCCCAAGAAAATCCGCGCCGCAAAAAAGTTCTCCAGCTGGATCCCACCCTTCAATGGACTTTGACATCTCAGGTGGCTCCAAGACTCCGCAGGTGAAGACATGGTGTCTGAGGGGTGACTTTCACCAACAAAAATGCTGGTATATGGTGATAATATTGAGTATATATATATACATATACAAATATATACATATATATATATACATATATGTACATATATATATATATATATTATAATCAATATGGATCTGAAAATGGTGTCTGAATACACCCACCACCATTTTAAATCCGGGATGATGATGTGGGCGGCGCCCAAAACCACACCTATTCTCCACCCGCATTTTGGAAGTGCTGACTGCGCGCAGTTTGGCTGCGCTAAGGTTTCCTGAAGTTCACGCCTGCAAAGCCTAGGCGATCGCCCAAAGGTGAGATCGCCCTGGTGGGAACTGGTGAGATTGGTCCACTCCAAACCGCATCTCTATGAATGGTGACCCAAAACCGTCGTTTAAAAAAAAAAAACAGATCCTCCCCTCAACACAGAAATGCAAAAACACGATGATCCTGGGGGGGTCATATATTTATGGCTGACCGTTGAGGACATCCATCCCCAGACTTTCATAAGATTTACAGAAGATTTACGGGAAAAGTGGAAAAAAAAACAACCAAATTCCAAGATTCTCAACCACAAGATATGTTGCTGTTAACTACTCAATTTCTTGACTGTTCACTGGTCAAAAAGGGAACAAAGTTCCTCCGTTCCGCCGAGCCACTGCAGATGGGTCCCAACTCCTCCTCAATGCGGATCCTTGACGCAGATAAATCTGGGACATCAAGGGACAGATTTCCAGAAATTTATAGTGATTTATAGTGATTTATAGGAAACCAAGGGTTTGACCATCGGTGACCATCAAATATTGTGGGGACTCCTGCACATTTCCCCTCAACCAATTCTCTGAGATTGGAGGGTTTGAATGTTGAAAAAATTGCCGTCCAAAGGGAGATAAGTTGGCAACCAACTTGGCTAATGGCAACCCCAGAGTAATAGTCACTCTGTTGACAAATTGGGGGGTTATCCCCCAAGAGGGGGGGAAAAAACTCCATGATCATGTCAACTACTATGTTTTTTTTTCAGGATTTTGTTTATTCACCCCTCACCCACCCCGCAAATTTAAACCATCCAGGAGGATCCACTGGTGGTCTGTTGATGCCCAGTGTCAGCTGGTTGTACTTGGCCAGGCGTTCCGATCGGCATGGGGCGCCTGTCTTGATCTGTCCCGTACCTGGAAAATGCGAGCCAGGGCGGGAGCCGTTGGGAGGCGCGTGCCAGTCTCTGAAGAGATGATTGGGATCGTGGACCAGTGGATGTTGACAGATTCTCTGGTTCGCCTTGAAAAACCTGATGGAAACATGAAACAGGTTGTCTCAGATTTGTTTCAAATGGAGGTCCAAAGTGCAGAAAAAACAGAACTCCGGTTGCATCAAAATTCTCATTGCTCGCTAGTACGCAGAGACCCAGAGTTACTGGCCTTCATTATCACCGCTAGATGCACAACTACATATAATACAAATATCTATGTATACACATCTTGAGATGCATGCAATGCATGGATAGAGATCTAAAGATAATATCAAGATAATGATATAGATATTCCATCGTATCTTGCTGATATTTGCCATAATCCAATATAGATATTAGATGGTATAATATCATTGGTATTATTGGTATTGTTATATATTCCCTGTCATTTTATATTCCCTATCATTATTATCATTATCTAACATGATTACTATTACTATTATTACTATTATTATTATCATTATTATTATTATCATTATTATTATCATATATATATATATATGAGGGTCATATATATATATATGTGATTAGTGTATATACCCCCTGTTATTAGTGTACCCCTGATGAATTCCCTCCATCCCCCAGCCCCTGAGGCCCCTGAGGCTTTGGCGGAGACCCACCACCAGGTCCGCAATGAAGGAGTCCTCCGTCTCACCCGAACGGTGAGAGACCTGGGCCAAAATCGAAACTCCTAAGCTCTTTGCCTATGTGTCTATTTGCATGTGTATCTATGTGTACAATATACATACATAATGTATCCATATACAAGTATACATATGTATATATATATATATACACATTCTACACCTAGATATATATATATATATATATATATATATATATACACATATTATATAGTGTACATAGAAGTGTATCCGTGTACACAAGTACGTACGTAAGTCTGCATGCATGCATTAAAACAAAAAAAACTGCAGCAATGACTTTCGCACATCGGTTCTGTTTTTTTCTGAACACATAATTTTGACTGGATACCATATAATAATGTATATAATATCTATTATATATATATACAGTATATACATGTAATCCTATTACTCAATGATTTCCACTCACTCCCGAATACGGAAAGAACTGAAACAGCACAAGTCCCTACAATAGGCACCCCAACCATGACGCCCCAGCCGTTGTCCATGGACATATTCGCAGCTTCAATGGCTTCGGTGATGGAACCGATCCTGAGATTCGGTCCCCATGAAAAAGCAGCATTTCTGGCCAACAATGATCACATTTTTATAATGGGATGCAATGGGATATGATGTACCCTCTGGTAAACTAACATAGCTATTGAAAATGGCCATAGAAATAGTGAGTTTTCCCATTAAAAATGGTGATTTTCCATAGCTATGGTAACCAAGAAATCGACCAAGAATTTTTGAGTGGATTTCTCCGAACACCCACTGGGTGCCATGGATTCTCTTGAAAAGCCATGGATTCAACCCTGGTTTTTCTCTGAGTTGTGAATTTCCTCGTTGAGAAAAGCCATAAACACAACGGTCTGGGTATATGTATCACAAACCTCAGACTTAATTTCAGATCGGTCATTCTTGGTATCTTCATATATCTCGTAATTCATCACCGTTTCTGGTTGATAAACTCCAATCTTTATTGGTTCAATCATCATGTTTGTTGATTACATCTACATAGATCGAATGTCTGCTTTTTCTGATCTCCGTTATTTTTGTTCTTTAAATCTAATAAGTATTCCCCATAGTTTTCATGCTTCAAACATCTCCAAAACGTGACTTTTTTCCAACCAAGCAGCTGGTTCACCTTCAACAGCAAGGCATTGCATGCTCCAACTTCCAACGCCTTCTTGATGCGATTGGGGTTGGTCACCAGCAGATCGTCTCCAACGATCTGTTGATCCTGGAAACAGATTGCTGGTGAAAAATCTGGATGTTCTTTTTGAGTTTTTGTTCGAAACTGGAGTTGAAAATCATCATTTCTGGATTTTTTTTGGAGTTGTTGTTCCCAAATTTCTGGAAAATCATGGAAAAATTGTGACATGATTGGATTTTTCTGGAAAAATTGGAGTTGAAAATCATGTCACAAATGGACACAAATGGATCTGCAACAGGCTACATCGCATGGATTCAATAAAAACTTCGATTGATCCTGGACTTCAGAGTGCTGGAGTAGTCTGGCGATCCAAGAGAAATAGCGATCAGGATCTCAATTCACCGTGGACGAGAAAAAGCGCCCAAGTCTTGGGCAAGGCAGGACTTGGACACTTCGACCCAGACCCATAAAGTCTGACGCCAAGACATGGTTTTTTTTCGGATTTATGGCAACCTCACTGGAGCAAAGTATGAGAAACCATGGGGGTTTGGCCCCAACTTTGAGACATACCCACGACTGAATCGTGCCATCTTCCCAAACCACCACTGAAAGTGGTTGGAGCGTCCTTGCCAACTTCCGCCATGAACTGCTTGTAAGCGTCCCAGTCATCTTGGTCAAAGGGATCCTGGCGATTTTTTCATCGGGACACCGATAGGTGTTTCTCAAAAAATGCCATGTTTCATGGGAAAAGCTTACGAAATCAAGAAAACAACCATGGGTTTGGGTCCCCCAATTTTAAGAACCCATGACCTCGATATGAATGCTCAGAGGGAAGCAACCAGTAGATCTGGCAGGTGGACAGCCATAACCCAGCACCATCCACAAGCCCTATCACCTCTTGTGCCCCCATCCCCAACCTCGATGGAGACGAAGGGATACTTGGACAACCAGCTCTTGTAGTACTCAATGAGCTGCGGCACCGACTTCTTCATGTCAGCTCCTCCTCCACCTTCCTTCTTGAAGTCCAAGTCGTAGCACTGACGGTCCATGGTGCTATCACGGTGCGTAACACGTGTGCAAATACTGAACAACATCGTACCTGCTGAGCAACGAGTTGCTATTGCTAGTAAGTCCCCATTGCCACCAGCCATCACTTTTTGCATACCTAGACAGTTGATATCAATTTGTAAGTCATCCCAAACCTGACTTATCTGAACCAAAACCCATGGGTTATCACCATACTTCCTCCGTCACCATCGGACACCATCGGGCCTTCTCATCCGACTTGTAGAATTCGGAGGCGGCCACATCTGTGCCAATCTTCACCTTGCCTGGCGAACAACAAACGGCTCACCCTCGAAGTGAACATGGGTTGGGCACTGGGCACTGGGAATGTAGATAGTCTTCAATCTGAAAATGCCATATTCCAGAACAGGGTACGCTCCAATCCAAGTGGATTCTCAACATTTCTTCAAAATCGTAACTCTTAGACCCAAAATCCCTAGGTTTACCCAAAGTCAGATCCCCATTTTTCATGGTAAAACCATATAAAACTCACCATTTCCGATAGCTTTACCCACCAAAAAAACACCCAAGGCGTCCATCCCTCGCCTGCGTGTCCTGACTTCTGGATGGCCTCCATCAACACATCCAAGGCCTCGTTGTTGTCCTGCACGTTCGGAGCGAAACCGCCTCGCGCGGTCCACGTTTCCAAAGCACGGCGGGAATGTAGCCATGGAAAAATGGGAATAGAGTATCTGATGGAATATTTCTATGGGATATTTTATGGGATATTTCTATGGGATATTTTATGGGATATTTCTATGGGATATTTTATGGGATATTTCTATGGGATATTTTATGGGAGATTTCTATGGGATATTTTATGGGAGATTTCTATGGGATATGTTTATGGGAGATTTCTATGGGATATCTGATGGGATATTTCTATGGGATATTTTATGGGATATTTTATGGGATATTTCTATGGGATATTTTATAGTATATTTCTATGGGATATTTTATAGTATATTTCTATGGGATATTTTATAGGATATTTCTATGGGATATTTCTATGGGATATATTATGGGAGATTTGTATCGGATATTTGATGCCTTATATTGTATACTGTATAATGGGGATTTCTGGGAATGTTTTTTTCGGATCTAACCATTCCAATGTGAACATTTGGCGGGAGATTGTAGTAATCAAAGATATGGCCACAAAAGAAATCAAAGTCAACCGAAAGCACGCACGTTTCAAACGTGGAAAACATCCAGAATTGTTCAACAACTTTGGCGGCCTTCATCTCCAACATTGCAGGCATCTTGGCCATACTTTTTCTTGATCACGCTCTTCAAGTTGTGGTAGACTTCCTCAGCCCCAAATCCCATCCACCCAACCCAACAATACTCCCCAGGCGGATGACTCATCATAGATCCCTAAAATCTAATCTGGTTATATCCCATTATCCCATGATGAGTCACCATGTTTTGTTGGTTAATATCCCATTGAATGATGGTATATCCCATTGAAATACCATGTTTGTTGGTTAATATCCCTATCAATCCCCATCTCTTCAGGGTTGACCGTTGACATCCAAATGCAGCCCAGCATCCGCTCCGATGATCATGGCCTCCTTGAAACTTGAGGCGCCCACGGGAAGAATCATGAACTCCTGGCCAGTGATGATCCCTGAACTGAAGAAATGGTGATTCAATAGTGGTTAATAATGGTTAATAATGGTTAATAATGGTTAATCATGGTTAATAATTGGAACAATGTGGGCAAAACAATGCCATAAACAAACCAGTTGGAAATGGTTAGAAAACAACCTATAAACATGGTGATGAGTGGGAAATAGTTTATGGCATTGTTTTGCCCAAAACAAGATTGGCAATGGGAAAATCTAGAAGAAATGGTGAACTTCACCAACAACCATAAGTGGGAAAATCTACAAGAAGTGGAGTTTCGCAACCAACAGTCATGTTGTCTTTGTAACTAACACATATGGTGAGACATGAGAAAAAACATTATATACAGTACATAGCCAGACATCAGCAATGACCATCTCCAACCATCGCCACTTGGCCAAACAGGAAGAGGCAGTTGCTGGAGATAGGTTGAACCAAATGACCCACTTGAAATCACTCCACCATTTGGAGAATCATTACCAACAACCATTTTGGGGTGATGGTGATGATGATGATGATGATGATGATGTATGATGTATGATGTATGATGCTGATGATGATATATGATGCTGATGATGATATATGATGCTGATGCTGATGCTGATGCTGATGATGATGATGATGATGATTTTCTTACTCCTATCGCTACTCCTACCAGTGTTAATACTAATATGAAAATATTCATATTAAAACATTATAGTCAGTCAACCCTAGTATTCTCGCCTGACAGGCCAGCCGATTGCCAGCATGGCTGCCGCCATTGATGACGTTGAAGGAAGGCACCGGCATGACAAACCTCGATTCGGAATGACAGCCTGAGTCCTCTGGGGATGGTCTTGCTTTCACCATCCAAATATGGGGGCTCTGTTTTGGGGGAGGAAGTTGGAGCTTAATTAAGCACTTGACCACCTCATAGCACTCAGCATCCCAAACTTCAGAGCAAGCCATCTCCCAACTCCCCCATTTTCCAAAATTTCTCCCTTTTTTTCCCCAGCATCAACTCATCCCAACGTCAACGGCACCATGGTCCCAGGGCCCCTGGAGGCGCCCATGGCCAGCTCCGCGGCCATCGCCGCGTCGTTCAGCGCCGCGACGCCCAGGCGCTGCTGCTGCAGCTCCGTCAGCAGCCGCTGCGCCAGGCGCCAGGCGCGGCCAATCGCGGCGGCGGAGAGCGCCGGGCCGTAGAGCTCCAGGCTGGGAGCGAAACGACGCAGCCGGGACAGGGAGAGGAACTCCAAGGCCTGGTGGGTGGTGCTTGGAAGGGTGGAAGGTGGGGGGATGTGTGGGGAAAGATTGGAAGAACTGCCAAAGATGTCAAAACCTGGGGGGGAAAAATAGGATGATGATACCAGCAGCGTGCGACGCACATCCTTTTCTTAAAACATATCTAGATCTCTCCAGAGCACACAGCGGAAGTTCTGAAACCACCCAAACAAAAATGGGCCTGTCTCCATTCTCGTGCTTTGGCGCATGAGCTCACCAAAGGGCCAAAGGATTGCAGAGTCGGCTTCCTCAAAGCTGAAAAGATCTGCAAGGCCCTCTGCCACTGAGACGCCTTCTCCAAAGCACTCATGCAGGCATTGGCGATCACCGGCCCCTGTACAAAAGGCAATGAGGTGGATGGAATTCCCTAGAAGTCCTTGGAGATGTACAACAATGAGCCACGGGGAGTATTACTAACAATCCTACTAGCAACAGCTCAGTGACATATGGACATATGGACATGGACCAACACATTGCATGTCCATCCTGAGTGAAGGCTTCATTGACCAAGCTGCGTTTTTCAGTACTCTTCAGTTGCTCCAAGAATTCCACTTCTTGGTTTCGAAATCCACGTATTTTTGTTGTGCCTCCTTCATCTCCTTCCCACTATTGGATAGTTCTACATAGTAAAGCTCAAGACAATGTACTAGTAATTTACTTACCACTCTTTTGGTAAGATTTTACCAACTTTCTACCTTTTTGGAGTTTACTGATGTGACATCCCCATCTCCAAACACAAAACTCCCCCAACCCACACCTCCTTGGCTCGCTGCACATCCCCTCGCCATTCAGCCGTGGATTGCGTCCACAGCACCAAGGCCTGTTGCCACTCGGTGGCCCAGGCCATCGCCGCCACGATACTTCCCCAGCTGTAGGGGTCCACGAGCGGCTGAAACCGCCGAAGCTGTCGGAGCTCCTGCAGTCTCTTGGGGAACCCATTGGGGAACCCAAGGCCAACGGCCGATTCTTGGAAGCTCGAAGGCTAGTGGGGTGACAAACTATGGACTGGACAGCTGAACAGTTGGAAAGCAAGAAGAAAAACGAGTTTGGAAGATGACCCCTGGCCTGAAAGAGTTCCAATGCCATCTGCCACTCCTGCCCCTTGCCACACGCGGCCATCGCCGCATTGTAGCTGATCTCATCCAATTGCAGCTCTGCATCCCAAGCTTCCGCCATGAGACTTAGCGCCAGTTGCCACTCGCCCCGTTTTTGGCACGCGCTGATGGCTGCGTTGAAACCGGTCAGATCCTTCTCGTCCTCGGAGTGCAGAAGGAAAAGTGCTCGCTGCCACCTCGGACAAGGACCAAGAAGGCAGGGCTTCAGCACCCCTAAGCCAGTCAAATGAAGGGGCTATAAGAAAGGATCTTTTTTGTGGGGATATGTGGGGATATGTGGGGATCTGAGCATAGTTTGCCTAGATCCCCCTCATGGTTCTGATATTGGCCATCCATCTTGCAACAACCTTAAGGCAGAGGGAGTGACCTCCAACCCTGCAACAATGGCCTCTGCCAGGTATCCGCAATCGAACATGTCAACCGATGCATTTATAAAAATTACCATATGTTTTTTTTCACCACAATCCCCTGTAATCCTACAATTTGTTGGTGACATCACCATCTACTGAATGTTAAAACCGCAGTGTATTAGAACACCGAGCCTGTCTGCCTTTTCCAGTACACTCAGCGCAGCATTTCGGCAGATCAAAGTGTTGCAGTGGCCCAGCAGCCACAAGGAACGTTGCCACTGGCGCAGCGGGAGGGTAGTTTTGGATTTTTTTGGGATCAATGGTTGGGAAATGGGCGTTGCATCTCACGAGAATGGTGTATATCATAGGCCGACATCATGGGTATAGAACAACAATAGGCCGACAGTTGGTTGGTGGTTCTGGTTTTGGGGCTTCGCGGTCCCAGGGTTTGGTCATGATGATCCCTCTGTCTGACAACAATCCCACATTTCAAAGATCAACACCTCCAAAATGAGGGTCCTTCGAGTTCTTGCTTCTATCAAGTACCTCATACAGAGATATACAGAGTATGACAATCGGATTGTCGACTGTATACAGTCCTAAATTTCACAACCACAAAAATATGGAAGATCAGATAGGTTTTCCCTTTAAATATCACAATCTTTGGGTTCCATGAAAAAATTGTTGCTTGTGCCAAAAAACCGAATGTTTCAGCCACAAACATCGGTGGTTGACCATCGACCATCTTCCCGCACTCTATCCAAAGAAATGGTCCAATTGCTCAAAAAAATGTGGTGTCTTTCCCAAGAAACCCGTGGCTCCTGGGTTTCTCTCCATCCTTCTAAGTTTACGGTAAAACATTTTTTTTTGTTGGATCTCACTCTCCTTCTCTTGGTCCAACATCTGCCACACCAAACGTTTACATAGCTAGTGAAGCCATGGCCCCGTCGAAATAGTTGGAATTTTCCCATTCAAAATTGTAATTTTCCATAGTCATGAAATTATGAAAAAACGTTTACCAGAGGCTAAGTGAAATCATCATTAATCACCATTAGTTTACCATTAATTTACCATCATTAGCGATCATTAATCATCATTATATAATCATCATTAATCACCATGAATCACCATGAATCACCATGAATCACCATGAAAATGGTCAGTTTTAGTGAATTTTACCATATTTTACCATTAAACATGGTGATTTTCTATCGTTATTCCACCGTTGTTCAGCCACCGTTGTTCCGGCGCTGGTGGTTCCCCCGGCACCTGTGCCCCAGCATGGATGGTATGGCTCCAAGAGTAGGCGTCCGGCTGCAGCGATAAACTCTGCAGTTCTGCGATAAACTCCATGGAGGCCCTGGGAAAAAGTGAAGGATGGGAAGTTTCACATAGGGATTAATGATGATTAATGGTGAAGAATATGTTCCGCAAATGGCGATTTAATCTGATCATTTCACACTGTTACCCCCGCAGCAAGAAAATCAGCGGTTTCCTATATATTTTTAGCCATGGATTTGGTTGGATCACAATAACGATAATGATAATAACGGTGATAGTAATCATGGAAATTTCGCCCTCCAGGAAACCTTTCACAGATATGGTGTTCATCCACCATTTGTTTTCATCACTTCCCAAGGGGCGTTTTTAAAACCCAACGTTTCCGAACCACAGTGGACGTTGCAGCTGCCAGGTGACTTCCAGTACTTGTCGGTGTTGGTGAGCACGATGTTGTACGTCATTAGGGTCGGTTGAAGCTCATGTTTTTTCATCTGCTCCAATCTCCAGTGAGCCAAGTGCCAAACCCTGGCGACTGATGTTCCGACGAATCTGCGTTTTGACAATGATTTAGACACCATTGATACCCACAACTTGAGTGTTTTTATACAATCACCGGAAAAATGATGAAGTTTTTTTTTAATCTTCCGAAATTTTCAGAGAAACCCATTTTTTCCCATTAAAGAAAGGGATTTCGAATTGCCAAGGCATATTCCCCTCTGGGGCACCGTTGGGAAATGGGCAGGGAGGATTGTCGCCCCGGCTGAAGTGGCCACAAAACTCACTGGAGGTGGGATTCAAACATCAAATTTTAACCATGAAAAATAGAAACTAAATGATATAACGATATAATCATCAAAAAATTAGGATTTGACGTGATGTAAATTTGAACCATGTGGATCAAACATGTGATTTGAAAACGGACCACGATGTGTGGGTCCCAGTTTCTCCAAGTTTGACCCACAACCCATATGAGATGAAATTTGCTGGAGCAAACCTTCTGGCCAAAAAAAACAAACCATTCGCCACCCTAAAAAGTTGGGGACCCCAAAACTCACAATTGCTTTCCCCACCATGACTATCCCATGACGCCTGGGCGCACAAGCGCCAATCTGTGCAGAACTGAGAATCACATCCTTTTCCACCTCAGGGCGCTGAAATCCAGAAAAAAAAACCATGTATATATATTGATTGTAGCATAAAATGATTGGTGAATGGGGTGGTAAAATCCCAATCCGAGAAGCAAACCACCATGTTTGACGATGAAATCCGCCGTATCTCCCCATTTTGCCTCCATGGTGTTTGCTGATTATTCCAAACCCATGTTGCACAAAAAAACGAAAAATCACATTAGATTCCAAATATAATCTCATGAATGTGGGTAAAACAATATCATCAACCATCCCCGAGTCATCACCATTTTTATAGGTGGTATAAACTTACCATTCCCAGTCATGGGTGGTTTATAGCATTGTTCTACCCATCTTGATCACCATTATTAACCATTATTAACCATTATTAACCATTATTAACCATTATTAACCATTATTAACCATTATTAACCATTATTAACCATTATTAACCATTATTAA
>Ga0126342_10004672_pt1 | contig 23519 bp, 19 predicted proteins | sample Cyp1metagenome_FD_92528 | JGI IMG/M metagenome (GOLD analysis project Ga0126342, IMG submission 92528) | Coral microbial communities from Lord Howe Island, Old Settlement Bay, Australia - Cyphastrea 1 metagenome | ecosystem: Host-associated > Invertebrates > Cnidaria > Coral ...
AAACCAGAAGAAAATCTCCGGAAAGCGCCCGGCAGGTGGCCAAGGACATGCTGCTGGGCCGCCATCGCCTAGGTGCTCCTCGGACGCGCTCCCCCTGCCATCGTCTGGGGTCGGCGGATATATCTGGGTAAATTATAACGACCTCACTGTTCTCCCTCACTGGAAATCATGGTTTATTTTACGGAAATCATCCCCAAATGGCCTTAATTCAGGTTAGTGAAATATTATAATTTACCCAGATATATCACCATTATACCATTATCGGTGAAGCTTGGTTTAAGGTTGATGGAAAATTGTGGGCAATCCAATTTTTTTATATTAATGTCAACCCCGGATTCATGAACCATGATTAATAAAAATTAAGGGGGGGTACTCCTCCATGGTTTATTAATCCAGGGTTGACCTTAAGATTTACCACATATTGGTTTTTCCCCATATGTTTTGTCCATCCCACCGGGTGCGACGCCAGGACGATGAAGAGATCATCCGGACGGCCATGGCCAGTCCGGAGCACTACGTCTTGAAGCCGCAGCGCGAGGGCGGCGGCCACAACTTCTATGGCACCCTGGCAGAATTGCTTGGCTTATGGTGCGAGCATGGTGGGAAAGTTGACCAAATCCAGCAAAAATGCTGGATTATGATGGATTATGGTGAATTATTTACCAAGCACAATGGAAATGTATAGATACTATAGTTGATTTATGATAGCCAGTTTTTGAAAACTGTGGATGTTGTTGTGGTTATGGTTGGTGAAACATCCCCTTAGGGATTCAGGGTTTGGTAGACAATCCATTACACAACACGGGTTTGTCTGAAATTGTTTGCCATTGAAAGTGCCATTCTATGCGTACCACCAACGGGACAGCCATGAGGATTGCTGCCCACAACTTGACCCGCTGGACAGCAAGAGATTTCGTTGGAACTGCCAAGTTGGGACATCGAATTCGACCTCATCACCGGTGATTGTCAATAAATCCGAGGGAAAAAAAAAACAGGAGCCTAAACCTAACAGATCCAACAGATCCGTCGTCAACGAATTGATCCGAGGTTCTGATGTGGCCAAGAAGCTCAAGGACGGGTCGACCGGGGATCCCGAGTGATCCCAACTTCCACGAATCGCAGGAAACATGGTTTGTTTCAAATGTTTCGTTGGAGTGATAAATGTGAAAATTAATCACAATCCTACCTTCATCCTTTGGCTGGCGATTTTTGCTCTGCTTTGTGTGTGTGTTTTTAATTCATGTTTTTTCCGCATCTTGAAAGCAATTTTGGTTGATCCAATCCCAGCGTTTCGTTGCAGGAGCTGTCGCGAGAGGATCGTGGCGCCTACATCTTGATGCAACGCATCATGCCTGGCTTGCAGCCTTCGGTCATGACACGCCAAGGGCAACTGAAGGCTGTTGGTGGGGATGCTTGGGGGTCTGATGTTTGAAATATCCTACGGCCTTAAGAAGCCGTAGGCCCAAAAACAAAGGCCATCTCATAATATAATATAATTATGTCTATGTTCACTCACTCTGGCAATTGCGTTCAAGCCTAAAGCCAATTTTTGTTGGGCTTTAGATGCAGATTCAGGAAGAACTAGGACGTTGTCCCTTGAAAACTTTTGGTTTCCAGTTCCAGCCAGGTGATGAATTGTTTGTCCGAGTTTGGCTTCTACTCCGTTTATGTTGGCGATGGAAGGAGCAACGAGTCGGTGGGTTTTCGGCCGCTGGAAATGTTGGGAGATTTCGGCTGGGGTGCCTCCAACGTGGGGGTGCCATCATGGGGACCAACTGGTTTAGTGAAATGGTTTGGAGTCCACATCTATTATATATATATGACATCTATTATCATCTATTTTAGTGGAAGCCAAAAAGGTCATAAACTAGGGTTGCATGCCACTTCGGTTGGGTGAACATCCCTAGTGTAGGTGAACAACCCCAGTGGAGCAGCAATGACCAGAAGCGTGGTTTCAGTCCCAGGTCCCACCATTTGCTCAGACGATTTGCTCAGCAGGTCCCGTTGTTGTGAAACAAAGCACACATTGAAAAAAGACACAAAAACATTGGATAAGATATACATATGGATCTAGTTTGTGGTTTGGAGCATGGCTTTTTTGACTTTCCATATATTGGGAAGAATAATTCCAACTGACGAATATTTTTCAGAGGGGTCAGAGGGGTTGAAACCACCAACCGGAGATATACATATAGATATACATATACTGTAGATATACATATAGATATACACATACTGTAGATATATATATATATATATATACATAGATATACATATAGATATACACATGTTATGTATATAGGTATTCAGAAGTTGGCTAACCTCCAACCAATCCATAAAGTCATCCATAAGCTCCACATGTTTAAGGCTTTTTCCAAGGCCTGAAATTCGGGGAGTCCATTCCACCCCCTACGGCCCGGCTCGTGGCTCGTGGAGGAGAGTCTACTTCTCACGGCATGCTGGACATTTGGTGCGCACCAAAGCGCAAGGTGTCGATGAGGGCGGTGTAGCTGCAGGTTATGCGGTGATCAGCAGTCCTTATCTCACCGGCTGAGCTAACAAAATCTGATGGTAAAGCTGGCAAGATGGTACTTAGTACTTCTTTAACATGTTCATTGTTGTATTAGTTTTTGTTGAAGGCGTTCAATTCGAAGCTTTCTGAATTGTTGCAACGGATCATGAAGGGAGTTCACTTGACCTCACATGTTCATTCATTTTCCATATCTTTTGGACTCATGGAACACCCGGCCCATCGAACTGATGGCCTGCTGGTTGTTTCCGAAGTGACCGCGGGGAAGAAGCTCATCGTTTTGCCATGGAAAAAGGGGTTCGCATCACGTTTGGGGTATGATGTAGAGAGTGAGAATGCAGCAAGTTAATCCTGTGAGGATAGATGGAAGTGTTTTGCAATGTTCTGCATTCATGTTTTCGAGGGTCTTATCCATAGCATTACTAAAATACAAGGTACCGGCGCCAATAGCGACCCTGGAAAATTTGCACATGGCTTCATCAGTCATTTTTCAAAAATACAGCGTTTTGATGCGTTTTGCAACATTTCCACAAGTACCCACTCATGTCCAACAGCAGGATTCATTGGTATTTACAGGAAGGCAATTTTTCTTTTGGACCATTGGACTTTTGCATTTCAAAGGTTTTTTTGTTTTCAAACAATTTGATTCGAGGTCGCTTCCACGCCAAATTTCCTTTTTTCTCATCTTCAGCGGCATTTGTTGGCCATCTTGGCCAGGTCTTTCATCAGAGTGTCTCAAGAGCGTGTCAGAAGTCAGAAGTTCCAAGAACATGTTAGAAGCGTAGCATCAACAGCGTGTCAGAAGCTCCAAACACAAAAGAAAGTATGACACAAAAAAAACGCACGCGAGGAGAACGTTATTACACCCCGCCCAACCCCCCCCAAGTGTGCCTCCTTGTACATGTGTTGGATGCTAGTGAACGTTATCACAACCAAGGGGAAAATATGAAATTGGCGTTTTCCTTTGGGGTCGCTAGCAGCGCGGTTAGCAAATACAAGCATCTGTGTTAGTCATTCAAATGAACAGTTTCACAAAATTGAGATGTGCATGCCGGTAAATCAACCTGTTTTCCAACATTTTGCACCTCAGATCAGCCTTGAAAATACATTTCACAATATGAATATGTGTTGGGTTTCAACCTACGTCCACAATCAAGCCATCTGCAAGATGTTTGGATCTGGTCTTCTGGGAATGGTGAGTGCGGATGTCTGCCAACTGAGATGCTAATCCAATATGTTCTTCAAAAAAGACAACATCAATTCAAACACTAGACATATAAATATAATATAACATACTATGCAAAATTGAATTTTACAAAATTGAGATAGATACAACCATCCCAACATCATAGTTATTTTAATGTTTTGTTTCTAAACAAAGAGAGATATTGAGAGAGGTCAGCCCTGTATCACCAGCCCCGGGCTCAGATCCATCCGGAAGGGGCGCCCCGGCGCGCCAGCCGGGCCGCGGCCAGCATGGCAATGGCGCGGATGGCGGGGAAAACTCAGAGGGCCGGCTGGATCCATTGATGAGATGTGTATCATGTGTCTGAAAATGGGAGGGGTTCCGAAAATGGGATGTTCATGGAAAATGGGGGTTTATATCATAGAGTTTAATGGAGATTTAATAGTGATTAATGAACATATTAAAACAAGAAAACCCGAGTCACCATGGTTGTTTCAATACTAAATGACTTGGATTTGAAGGTACCTCCATGACTTAGGACACCTCCAAATAGAAAATGAAAATCATGGAAAGGACTCCTCCATACTCATCCCTTGGTGATTTTGAATGATGAATCACCATAAACCATCCATTTCTTGAGGAAAATTATGGTGTGTATGAAGTGGAGGACAACGCCCCAATATATAGCAGTTTTTATTGGAAACTGGCGAGGTGAGGATCTATGAAATTTGTTTGGAACGATGATGGTTGGTACTTTGCCTAGCGGGATCAAAATGGATACAACATGCCTTAAGTTGCATGAATGAGACTGTACATCTGCAATATTTGAATTTGAAGGGAGCCTAATTCAGATTGCACAGCGCTGAGAATCTCTTTCGATGCTATTTGCTAGCAAGCTGGGGACATGTAAGGCCATCGTTTTCCAAATCTTTAGATATTCCCATTTGTGAGACTCGTGTCCTAGTCAGGAGAACCCACCCCATCATTCGCGAGCATCAATGCATGATATAAGTTGACAAGTCGTGTAGACATCAGCGAGACTCCCGCAAGAAACAAAACACAATATAGTCACGATATAGTCACTATATAGTCACTATATGTACTATCTGAACACTAGAGGAAGTGCTGGTAGAATCATCCTTCAAGTTTTCATGCAAGAAAATCGTATGGCAAATGAAGCAATGAACATCCAATTACCACCATTTTTTCTGGCCAAAAATTGGGGAATTCATGGAGCTTCGCCATGGATCCCAGGACACAGAGCGGCAAGATGAGTCCGGCTTCGCCCAGACGAACATCGGAGCTTTGGAACTTTGGGTCATGGCTAGGTCTTCGGCATGGCTTGCTTTGTTTATTGTTCTTATAAGGTTTTAGAATCATAAATGCTCATGATATAATATGATAATGATACAATATGATATATACTATATACTATATACATGATATATATGATATATATATATAGTTATATAAATAATATGTTGATACTGCACTGTACTGTACTTATTATTTGCAGTTGTCCTCCAGCTGCAATCCCAGCCACTGCTTCCTCAGGTCCTTAGACTTCCTTTCAGGAACCGTGCAGATGCTCGGCTGAATCGATGCCTTGGGGGCCACCCTTATGGATGCCGGGTGTAGGTCAAAATGTAGCAGAAAGTTTGTTTAATATGTGGCAGTTGCTACATAGTTGGATTATGAGCTTGATGATTGATGATAGTTGATCTTTGATGATGTTAGATGATATTTGGGATAAGAGATATGCAAAGGAATCAAACGACCAACACGAGGTGGATGATACATTTCGGAATATTGCTATATGGTTAATTGCTATATATATATATATACGTATATATACACACTTCAGCTGAACTATAACTTTTGATGCATAATCAACATTCCCCCATAACATTGATAGTTATATTGCCATACCCCAACCATTGGAATTCCCTATGTTTTCTCCCAGGAATCTGAAGAGGTTTGGTGGGGCCATCTCTGAGGCCCGTCTCGGCTCTGTTATTTGAATGATAGGAATGATGTGCTTCATGGGGAACAATTAATATCTAATCCCAAAATGGATAAAAATGGTGGATTAAACTTAATATCATCAGATATATTATCACGATTGGCCTCTGGTTATGACTAAGAGTTTGCATAGAAATAGATGGTTTACCGTTCTTAATAGCATGGGTGGATATTCCATGGCTATGTTAGTCATAACCAGAGGGTAATCCCAAAATGGATAAACATGAGTATATGCCGCACATATCGCCTACAAACTTGGGATGTGGAAAAAATGGAACATGGTGTTTGTTCAATCACACATATCTTCTTATTTGATCCTTGCACTGGGTAACTATTCATTATTCGCGCCAGGAACTTGATATTCATAGCAAACTGCTGGGCGAAATGGAGGAGCTGCTGGTTTGAAATATCAAACATGGAAGTAGAACACGGATGAACGGTCAAACCAACAATGATAGTAGAACGGGGATGCAAACAATACTTTTTATGGTCGTTTGGTGGTGCCAATTTTCGACGATCATCCCATGAGCACAGAACAGTTCGCTTTGTGAACGAAGGTCGCGTAACTTGACAAAACTGGCAATTCCCAGTCGCAACGTGAATAAATTGATAGTATTTTGATAGTATTAATTCGTGGGATGATTTAACTATGTAATATTTTGATAGTATTATTTATTAATGTATGGTCATAGTATGATCCAGTATTAATAGGTCATCGAATGAACGTGGGGATCCGGACACAAACTGTTTGGATCAATTGGGAATATGGCTACAATATGATTCAAATTCATGTCAAAAAATGGTAATCGTTGAACCTGTCTAAGCATGCCTTTGGTGGGTCAATGAGTAACCAACTTCAGAGCCGTACCCAGAATAGCCATTGGCATCCAGTGGCTATATCCCACCACAAGTCACCGTGAAACATTCAAAGTATCATGGCTTATTAGGGACACAGATGTTCCATCATGTTCCACAGAGGTTTTTGAGTCCAAAACCCCAAAACATCAAAATTGAGGATGTGTTTAATTGGATGTGTCAAACTTGATTTTCCTCTCACTAAATAAACAAAAAACACAAAAAAAACATCGACATTCGGCTATTCTGATCTTGTTGGAAAAGGAAATTCACAACATGATCCAGACATATCCAGACCGTCTGTATCCCTTGGGGCCAAAAAAAACCTCCGCCATCGCAGGACCAAACAGACGACTCCCGAGGTAGGATAAAGCAACAACAGGTGCGGCTGCCGGGACTTGGAAGGACGTATGGTGATTTAATGGTGATGATACTGGGATTAGAATGGAACATCCATGACTTAACCGAGGGTTCCGTTTTGTCATAGGGGCACCCCAAATCATCTAAGTAAGTCATGGATGACCGTGATTTAGTATTGAAACAACCATGATTTTGGGGTAGCTCCATTTTAGGAAACCGCCATTGGTCCCTTGAATTTCTGCACAGTTCTCAGCCCCTTGGAACTCTTCATCCCAAGAATTGCTGTCACAAAGCCAAGAACTCTGTGGCTCGAGTCCCCATTCTCTAGTTGGTCAGGAGCTCCCCACTTGTTTTTGATCGCTATATGTTGTACATTTGAGTGTTTCTTCATGAAATGTCATGATTTGTTTAAGGTGTATCTCATTTTAAAATACCCACCATAGATGACTGGCCAAGTGGCCATGGCACCAGCGGCATCTCCAGAAGAAGTTGGACGAGTTGAGTTCGGAGTCCACAATGTGTGCGCTTTGGGTGGCCTGGACGATGGATGGGGCAGTGGAGACATCGAGGAATACCACTGTTGTTCTAACATGTTTTTTTACCAAGCTGCAATTGGAATAGTTTAGGGTTTTAACTAACTGCAATCCTATAGACTGGCATAGCGCAATTAGTTGGTTTTCGATTTTCAAGATGTTGTTTTGAAGGTGAAATCGAAATACAATCCTCTAAAGACTAAAGACATGGGACCCAAGAATTAAACAGATCTGAAACTGCAAAAACCATGGTGTTTGGCAGGGTGTTTATCAAAGTTGTGCGAAGGAACGGAACCGTTTGTTTCCTTGTGTTTCCTTGTGCTGTTGCCTTTCTCTGCGGACTTCCAACATCTTCTGTGCATGTGTTTGTTTAGCATCCATAATTTTATCCCAGAACTGGTGGATTGGATAAATTCATATAAATTCCATGAAACTCCCGTGTTCATCAATCTTCTCCTGTATTTGGTTGGTGGAAAACCTTGCTTTCTATCGATTTCTTTGGACAAATCCTCCGTCATCCGGCTGAGACCTGCATTTGGGTCATGGTCGTGGCTATTTTCGTTCAGGGCCCAGGGGCCCCCAGGGCCCCCCCCCGGGGGGACGGTGTTGGGTGAACTCAAAAAAAACAGCATTTGGGGCTTTCCTAAAATGCTGGGTATCCCCAAATGGATGGTTTATTTCATGTAAAATCCCATCAATAAATGGATGATAACTAGGGGATACTATAGGGGGTACCCATATGACTTAGGAAACCCCCATTTCATGAACGGCGGGTTTGCATCACGAAGATTGAACAAAATAGATCCATTCTGTCCGGATGATTGCGGACAGAACAGCCAATTTTTGATGTAGGGATTCGTCATCATCATGACACGACCGTTAGTTTATAATTTATATATATATAGATAGATAGATAGTGTACATCTATACATTACTTCATAGTATATATATATGTATAGTATATATATGTATAGTGTATATATATATATATACATGTTTGTTTAGCTGAAATTTGCAGCTGCAGTTTGCTCCAAGTGGATCCTTGGATCCGGAGGTCACAAGCCCTAGTTGATCCCATCAAATCATGGAAACCTCATGAAATATCAAGTTCTGGTAGACGGTCAATGCTTATTTTCTAGTGATGTTGTTACACCTCAACTCTTATAACTCTTGAGATTTTTTCTGAGATTATCGAATGAAGATATTACTCATCACTAGTTCATGTATTACGCTCTGGTCTGGGTCATGCACGGCTATTTGTTGTTGATTTCGTCATGTTTTGTGCACCGAGGTGCTTCTGGTTTTCTTCTGACCTATCGGTTTTCCGCCGAAAATTGTTGTGATTCCGCACCAGGAGCGTCTCATAGGAAAGCTGTGGATTTGGAGTCCACAACCACATGTCTCGTAGACGGGTGGACCCTGAATTAAGATGGGTAGTTCGCAAGGGAGACATAACGGACATAGCGCTTGCTACACCCCAGCTACAAGGGGCAAAAACTCAACAATCCATTCACCAGGTGTGAAGTTCCGGAATCATTTTTTTGGCTGTAAAACAACAATGGCCAAAAAGGGTTGCTCCCAAGATCTCAGAGTTTTTAGGGTTTCGATTCCATACCCATACCTTCCTTCATGCCAACGAAAATCATTTGCTCCAAAAACATCAGTCGACACGCTTTTCTGAGCTGCCTCATGCTCAAGTTAATCCACTGCGCCCCACATGCGCTGCGGGCTGTTAATGTACGGCTGTTCTGTATCCAGCGGGACCGCCGTTCCAGTGATCGAAAAGGGAGTCTCTTGCAATCCTGTTTGGCTCGGATCATCCAATTTGAGTTTTCCCGTTGATGCATTCAATCTACCCTCTGGTTATGTAACATAGCCATGGAAAATCACCATGTAGTATACGTAGGTAAACCTCTATTTCTATGGGCCATCTATACCATGGCTATGCTTCACCTGTTGCAATCACCAAACACCAGTCATGAAAGAGTTGTCCACCGAGAATGTGCCAAGATTTCAGCTGCATGGCTGTGGCTTCAATGCCACAAAGCTCTGGGATAATTTGATCATAGCCATTTTAGTTGTGGCTCTTGCATGCTTGGTATTGCTTGGTTGCAAGTCTGTGGCGAAGTATGGTGTTTGCAACATGTTTAGTCGCCGAAGTCTACGCAGAAACATAGCCCCAGTTCTTTCTCACGGTATTACTCCATAATAACTCTTACCATGTTTCTTTGCAGAACCTGTAGTTCGCAACTGTCATCTTCCATCCCAACATATCCCAACATATCCCAACAATCCAGCCTTCACAAGCCTACCTCCCATGTTTCATTTCACATGTTCCAAGTGTATTGAGACCACCAACCAGCGGCGTTTGATCTCCCTTTACCTCCCAGGTCCCAGACTGTGAGCCATGGCTGCCTCTGTGTCTGCGCGCTTGGCATGCAGCGGCGAGCTGCTCACTGTGGTGCCGAGTTTCCGAGTTCGTTGCTGGTGATGGGAGTTGTGTCCAACATAGGGGAAGGAATATGATTGGATAGGACATTATAGGGGTTTGTAAATGAGGTGGTTTATTATCAAAATATTTCAATCATAGAGGGTTTATCAAAGTATTATGATTGGATTTTGAGGACTTTGATGACTAACGTGACTAGCTACAGTGGGTTTGGTGAAAACCCAGAGTTTTGGGGCAAATCTCCCATCTTCCCAGTTAAAAAGTGTCACACCCGGGGAGAATCAAGTTCTGCACCACCAATTTGGGATGGTTGAAACCCTTTCAGTAATGGGATCAACATATATAAACCACCGTTTTCAACTGGGGATTTGGATTTCGCAACCATCCACAGTAGGTTGCTTGCAAATGACTGCTTGAACAGTGGAAGACCAGGCGTATCCTGTCTTGGAGCCTTGTGAATTTTACGTTTTGGGCGTACGAGGATTAGCCAAATACTCTCATGAAGCCGCATGACTTCCGGAAATAGCGTTGAAATTTAAGATTGAGTTGAGCGCCATCATGTATTTCCCTTGGCTAAGAAATGCAAAAGCTTAAAAATCTTGAAAAACATCCATCCCAACATGTTTTGTTTTCTTTCCATGTTCCATCTATCTCATTCTATTTCTATATTTCCCCACTGCAGCGAAGCGGATCCGGAATCCACAGGTGGACATCAACCTGGATGAGACCGTGGCAAATCTCAGATCCGTCATTGCAAAGGCGTCCCGCCGCAGAAAACTTGGATGACCAGCAGACGGTGTGTCGAAAGTGGTGACCTTAAAAACATCACATGCCCAGTCTATTGAAATTCGGATCACATCTGCATTTACACATTGACATTCATCATTTACATATTAATTGTATATTGAAATCCCAGTCATAATGGTCATAGTACTATATATTTTACCATATATTACCAACCAATTGGATTTCAAATTGGATATCGCACGCATTTCAATCACCCCCTTCCAGCTGCCAGACTGCTGGCGAGACCTGTTCTATGTGGCTACTGACCGCTGGGCGCTTGCTGCTGGATGGCGAACTGTTGAGGGATTTGACTTCGGTTGGCTCTAGGTGATGGGGAGGGGGTTACAAGGTGGTGCCCAGTTCGTTAGCTAAGTTGTTGCAAATAACTCCAATAACTATGGTTTATGGTAGATATATATATATATATAATATATATATATAGAACTACTCACTATGGTTTACAAACCAATTTACAACTGCGGGGCACAACCTTGTAGCTGGGCATGGTACTTGGGAATACAGCCCAGAAAATAGCTGATGATGGTCTTCCATCAGGATATATCAGAATTAGAGATGCTGGGAGATTGGTGATCACGGATGACTTTGTCGCATGTGTACTGAAGCACCTTTTATGCACCAGCTATTGCTGGGACGGCTGGGACGGGGAAATTCCCGGCACCAACGCTGCTGCCAGTTTCGCCGTGGACATTGTCCGGTGCCAACCCATGCCGCAGCTGGCACCACCACCAGCAGCTCCCAGCAATGTCCGGGTATTCTTGCGCTGTGCCCTTACAGGAAGGGTATCTCAGTAGGATTGGGTCAGGGATTTTACAGGGAGAAATGGTACAGGATGCTCTGGCAACAATTTTGTCACCATTTCTGTGGGTCCAGAGAGTCCATATACCCGGATGACCCACACTGGGAAGTTTGCCAACAGCATTGGGATCTTCGCTTACTGAGTAAGCCACCGATGCTTTAGGAAATTTGGCGAAGTCACCAAATATGATCATTGATAAGTAGACGATCTATTTGTGCCGCGGGAATTCGAACTGTATGATATATATATATATACATCATATTTTACATTCATACATAAATATATATATATATATATGGGAAAGTAGCTACATACTTTTTTTTTTGTGTCAAGACTCCACACGATGCGTATGCTGTTTTGTTATAAACTATTTTGTGTTGTATAGTCAAGACATGTTAAGTCATATTAAATAGATTAAACACTGATTATTAAAATGTTGTTATTTCAGAATGTTAATCTACATCTGTCATGATAATAATAGTGTTGAAAATTGCTGAAACATATTGTTAAATCCCCATTTAGTTGCCATCTTCGTGGAACATCCCGCAGTTTCGATCACGGCCAGGAGACGCCATGGGCGAAGTGCGCCTGTGGCCCTTGGACAGCGTCGCTGCGCTGCGGGAAGCGGTCCTGCGCTTGTGCTTTGACGACAGCGCCGCAACGGACGCTGGGACGATTCTGCGGCCTGGGTGGCAGGGTATCTGCCACATCCAATGGATGATGGATGGGAAAAAACATGAATCTAACAGGAATTATACTAAGAATGCAAGATCAGGTGGTGAAGCATTCCAAAATGTGGGATTTGGGAATACGAACTACGACACATTTGGAGGGAGCCATGGAGAGTTCGGCATCCAAAAGTTGGAAAATCCGCATCGTGCAAAGTCTCGAAAAAAATCCTCAATGATTTGTTGATAGTGTCCGGGCTTTAACCTATGAGAAAATGTGATGTGTGGCAGTAGGCTATTAGGTAAATACCAGGTAAATCGTAAATCATCCAGGTAAATCATCCAGATGAAAGAGGTCAAAACCCAATTGCTCAGGAAGAAGGGCCTCTGCAGCTGCTTCTGGGAGAAGCTCGACAGGGGATTTCTGGTGGAGAAAACAACCACCGGAATGGAATACAAAGTCCGCTACTCCCGGAGAGAAGTTGGTATACTTGGTTTATGTTCTTTATTAAACCCTACTTGTAGTTCTAAATCAACTTGATTACCTATTGCGAGGGGGAGGGTGCTTTGTAGTGAAGCAACAAAAGGAATAGAGGAATTCAGACCTGCCAACATGTGGGATATGCGATTCAAAGCTTCTGGTCGAGTAGGTTTGACGTCACCAGTGATGATTTGGCCAGTTGCTTGGTGTCCACCATAGTTCTTTCTAAAGGCACAACTGGAGATACAGTAAGGCTTTAATTTTTATTAGGACCGCGTTGTTCAGCTTTACCCACATGTCTCCACTCTCCACTATATAGATTGATTTCATGAGTAGCAGGCTATTCTACGATATTATTCCTATTGTATCCTATTGTTGAATATTATTTATATCACATTTTTGGGAAAATTGCAGGTTTTCAGCTTCTGCTATGTGATAGTTCCTGGTTGGTGGTCTTATGCAGTTTTGTTTTCGATCGGACAAATGTGATGATGATCCAAATTGATGAGTGCCATTGTTTTGGGATGGTGCAAACCAAATGCTCAAACCATGAACCTGCCCGAAAACCATCAAGATTGTCTGAATTCAGAAAATGTTAAAGCGATCAATCAGTTGTTATTCTCCTTCTCCAGTTGACTTTGAAAAACACAGGAGAGTTGCCTAGCTGGGCCACTTCCACTTTGCAGCGCTGGTGTCAGGCTGCAAGCGTGGCATCATGGACCCTGGTGTTGCGCAAGACAATGACATGGATATCAGCAACACAAGCTAGAACTTGGCAACCATGCTGTGGGATAATTGCTACATTCGCAAAGATTAGGACGTAACAAAACTCCAGTTGTGGACATAGCACCGATGCCATGATTGGAGGCCCCCAAACCAAAAAAGAATGCTAATTTTGCCGTGTACCACAGTTTGGACAGCGAAGAAATTCAAAGCTAATTAATTTATCTAAATGCACCAAAGTGCAATCTAAAGTTCTTCTGGCTTTGGGTTTCAACTCTTTTGCATATGTTGATCTTCCACCCTTGGGTTTTTATCCCGAAGTTGGCTATAGGCTGTTTTTTCTTGGCCAACTACCATGTTTTGCCCCGGTAAAACTAGCATTTTCGCCATGAAAAACCCGCATTTTGCTACGTAAAACCAGCATTTTCGCCATGCAAACCAGCATTTCACCAGGGGAAACGCCCCCGGTCAACCGCACCGGCCATCTTTCGTCACAGGGACGGCGCGGTGCTGGACGTCCTGCGCTGCGAGGGTCGCTGCTTGCTGACGGCCTCGGCGGATGGCACGGTGCGGCTGTGGGATGCTGAAACCTGACCGGATCGTGGGATCGTGGCAGGGATAAACCGTTATGATAGTTAGTAATCTATGGTTATAATGGTTAATAATCAATAACAGATAATAATAATAATAATAGTGGTTATAGATTATCTAGTTAATAATAATAACATCTATGGTTTAATATGGATTATCCCTGTTTATCTATGGTGAATAATAATGATAATAGTGGATAATAGTGGATAATGACCTTATTTAATATGATGATAATCTATGATAATCTGACCAAGCTTAGTTAATAATTGATGATGATGATGATGATGAGGATGAGAATAGATAATAATAACAGATAATGATAATAGTGGTTATAGATTTTCTAGTTAATAATGATAACATCTATGTTTAATAATCTATGGTTAATAATAATAATAATAATTATTATTGTTCTAATGTTATAACATATATGGTTTCATAACCATTATCTAATTAGGAAAAAAACATCTATGGTTAATAATGATAATAATAGTGGAGATATTTTGTTGAGATAATTAAATTCCACTATAGATTATCCAGTATCCCATTATAGTTATGATTATCCCTTATTATCCATTATAGTTATCATAGATTATAATGAACTATACTGACCATAGTTGTAATCGATGACAATAATAGTTCATTATAAGTTCGTCACTAATAGTGGATCATAATAATCTGGAGAATTGAATCATTTAATATTATGATAATCTATGATAATCTAACCAAGCTTAGTTAGTAATCTAGTTAATGATGATGAAAATAATAATAACAATAATCAGATTGTAATTAAAACATCTATGATATAATAGTTAATAAAAAAAACAAAAAACATCTATCCCAGAACATTTCATCATCTATGATAAAAGATTGTATAGCTGTGGAAAAAAACATCTATCATAATTAATGATTGTGGGATAATGGTATATAATGGTAATACTATAATATTATTCTAGATGATACTATTCAGAATATCATATATTACGCGTATACTTTTGAGGACTCGGGAAGTGAAATGTCCTTGCTGCGACCACTCGCTGAGCTGATACTACACTTACTTGCAGCATGGGCAGAACGGAATATTGCTCAGCTCAATTAAGTTCTGAACAAAAGTTGAGCCGATGTCTACCACAGAAATGTTGTCTATCCAAACGTTCTTAGGGTCTAGCTTACTTGCTTGACAATGTCCCAAATACCGCTGAAGTATGGTGATACCTTCTGGCAACAACAAACTTAAAGAGTCTAAAAATCATATTGAGAAGGTTTGTGCTGCAGAGGGGTGTGCCTTGAGTTGTCCTACTGCGTCTCAGTCAAGTGCAGAGAGGGAATGTCAGAAAGAATGCCACATAAAATGCAGATTGCCATATAAATTGCAAGGTATAATTTCACATAGAATGTCTAATATATGTCAGAATGCCAGAAAAAAGTCAGAATAAATGTCAGGTAGAACGCCAGATAGAACGTCTGATAGAATGCCAGATCAGATGCCATTAAGAAATGCCGTATAAAATGCCGGAAAAAAACCTTACAATGCCATAAAATGTCAGATGAAATGCCAAATAGAATGCCAAAAATAATGTCAAACAAAATGCCAGAATGTTTGTGATATAGATAGAGCGTCAGAATATATGCGGGGTAAAGATGTACAACAATGTGAGATAACATGTCAAATAGTATGTCAGAATCTTTGCCAGATAAGATATCAGATGGATGTCAGAAAAATATGCCGTGGAGGGGATCACTCGAAGAACGTAATTGTAAATATATAATTATTTAGCATTATACATATATTATATATATATAGTTTTAAAACAGCTTTCAACAGTCCTGAAATTGGACCAGCTTAGCTCAGGAACGCCCAGAACGAATTGGCCACCAACAAACGATGGTTTCATATTGAACATCCGCAAAATTGTGGGCCAGTGATTTGCCATTGGAGTATCAAATTGAGCCTGAATTGGACATGGGGACGGACTCTTTGTGATTTCTGAACATAAAACCAGGGGTTTGACTGAAAATAAACACTGAAAAAAAGATATGCTTTTGCAGGCTTTTGCCATGAAACGGTCTGTTTTCGCCCTCTGGTAATCATTCATTTCCGGCCCTGCAGAGGAACATGGCGCCCATCTTGGTAGCTTACAACAAGGTGGGCCCATCCTGGTGAGTTCGTCGGTCGGCGATATGTCACACAGAAGGAGCAACGTTTGATTTGAGTATGATATGGTTGCAGAAGGGACATATCTGGACATATGATGGACATATGATGGACATATGATGACATATGATGACATATGATGTATTTTGCCTTTAATCTATGTTCATATTATGTACAGAATGGGTAGGGTATAGTTCTATACCTTGGAGGTTTACCATGGGTTTGACCACCAGCAAGAACAACATCGCCGGTTGGTTTCCCCTGTATCCCATATGGAAACAAATGGTTGTTTGTAGTGAGCCATCAAATCTGACAGTCAATGTTCTTCAGCAACAGGTCACATCCAGTATTAAGGCATTAAAAGCCCAGTCCAATCATCCAACGTTTCTATGGTTTTGGCCGTTTTCTCCATGAGGCACCCTGAAATCCTATGGTTCGTTTACGGGTCCCAGCAAAGATCGCCAAGGTAAAGCGCCATCAATGTCGTAGCGTAGGGATGGATCTGCTTAATGTCATGGTTGTCATGGCCATGGGATCCAATTTGGAGGACACCTATAATATCATACGCATAGATATTTATTTAGGCATTATATAGACATTTGTTCAGGCATTGTAAATGATACATCAGGATATATTATGAGATGATTGTTTTTTCATGATTGCGTCAAAAGAAACCATGGTTTCCTATAGCAATTCGCAGGCGAATGGGCCACATCCTTGGACTTTCACGTGCGGAAATCCCAGGGTTTACCGATGGGCGGACAGCATCCATTCCATTGGTGGTTGAAAATGGACAATGGACCCTTCAAAAATGTGGGAAAAATCAATATTAATCAACATCCATAAACTGGGGAAACCTTGGGCTGTTGATTTTCACGATGTTTTTTTTTGAATAGTATACGCACCAGCGATGTCTTATGATTCTTCGTTTGTTTTGGCTGCAGAGATGTTCTCAACTTGGTAGTGTGGTATATCGTCACAGTCATATACACCTATAGTACCTTGCCATGTGGTATACCTTAACGCCCGGCAATCAAACATGACAACGTGAATTCCACATGTTTTTTTGGCAAACCATCATTGAATTGCCAGACCGTATCATTTGTTGAATCCCGAAACCCTCAGGACTGGTTTGTGAGATTTGTAGACACCAAAGCACATTGCGATTTTACCCAGGCCATCTAATTAGTAATTACTGACAGGCTTGTTAGGAGTCTAAAAGGCCGCATAACGTATATTATCCTATAGTCTTTCATGGCCTTTTTTGGGTGTCTCAACAAAAACGGGAAGGAAATTTGCGGCCAATTGGAATTTCCATCCACATATAACCATATTGACAATTGGCAATATGATTTTTATTTTTGGGGGTACTCTCGACTTTCGGTATTTTAAACTGTAGTTCCTCTGCTCTTCAGCAGACGATGAGGCCGAGAGTTTGCAGTTGGCTGTGGGACTTTTCGATTGCACAGTGAAGATTTGGCTGCTTGGATGGCCATGTAATGTGGGCAGCCCAATGCCATCAACCTACCGTTCAGGAATTGGTTTCAAGAACCCATTGAAGCTTTGTACCCATGGCTTGAAAAGAACTCGAGTTCGATGAGCGTGTTGAAAGATATGTGAATGAATCGACATATCAATGGCCCTATTTACCATTTCAGCCAGATATTCTTGCAACCCGTTATTGTCGAAACTCGTCAGATCCATGAAATCAGGGATTTCAAACAAATTTGATCCTCTGAAACCCTCCAATTTTAGGAATGATATGGAATAATTAGGTTGATGCGCGAGGAAGGAAACCCAAGTCACCAAGTACCCTACGATATGGTGTGGAGTCATCCTGGGCCCAGTTGTACAGTTGCAACATGTTGAAACCCCAGTTCCCAATCACATGTTGTTATATTTCTCCGGCCTTAAAGCCACCAAATTTCCGTTGGCAAAGCTTTTAATTTCAACCCATTGTTGAATCCATGATGTTTGCTCAAAGCCTGAAAGCCATAAACCACCCATAAACCATTAATTTCACTACAAGATCCATTGTTTGTTGGTTCAACTGCCACCAAGTTGACTTGGACCGAGGTCTCTCCAGCATTGTTCCTGTCGTCTGACCTTGCGTGGCCACCAGGGCCCCGTGATGTCCGTGGCCTTCAACGTGGATGCCACGCTGCTGGCCACGGGTTCCTACGATCGCAGCGCCAGAATTTGGAGGGTCCAGGATGGAGTTTGCCTGCAGAGTCTCAATGGCCATAGCCCCTTGGTGGTTGCGCTTTGGGATATCAGGGAAGATCAGGGAAGTTTGGGCCTGAGATTTAGGGTATTTGCATGTATTTGCATGTGTTTTGGTGGACCACACTCATGATATTTTTCTGGTTGGTATTGGGGACGAATGTTGATTGATTTTGAGTAACCAATTGGGATCTACAATTTGCTTCTCATTTCTAGGATTCGGCCATCCAGTATCAGGGGTGTCAGCCATCAATAACAAAAATAGTTAGTGTGGCAAACCCAATAGTAAACCATCTCCAAAACCACCATAAACAATCCCCAATCCAATTTGTTGATGCCAAGCCACCCCTGGTCTAGGTCGGACACATATCCATATTGTTCGCAAGTATGCCATTGTTTTTTATTTGGAATTTGTTGGAATATGAAACGCTAAACCCGTAGTCTTGCAGCTAGAAATGCTTGGTGAAAGAGTGGACAAAAGGGTTCATCACCTGCTTTCTAAAAATCAGCAACACAGTGAGAACGTGATGCATTATAACAAATAATGTCAAATCTTCTTGTGCTCCCTCAGGTGATGGCCTGAATAGCGTGAGCTTTGGAAACCTGGCACCTGTCCCCGAGCCAGGCCAGGAGCCAAGCGGAAATTCCTGGTTTTACTTGTTTAATAAATAGATGTTGTTCCATGTGTTTTTCTGGTTCCCATGAGTTGTAGTTGGAACAAAACAAGATCAGATGTTCTAAATGTCCTAGCTTGACAGCTTGTTTTATGTTCGTTTTTGTTTTTCCTTCAATCGCATTTTTACTGATGTTCATCGAGGTGTTGACTAATATAAATCCATCCTGGCTTGTTGCGACACGGCCCGTCATTTTTGGTTTTGTTCTCCATTTGCAAGTACATTTGATATAATTATGGAGCTTTTCTAACCCCAAATCATCCAAGTCATTCGACAATTTTAGTACATTTAGTATTGAAACCCACGGTTTTGGGGATTCCCTAATTTAAGAAACCCGCATATCTATAAAGTAATCATACAATCAGCTTTGCAGTTACTGAATGCTTCCCCCCTAAACGGCATCACCTTGTGTCACTTAAACCCCAAATTCGAGGTGCCGACGCGGGACCCACGTCCTGTCTGCTGACTGCCTCGCTCGACCGCACCGCGCGGGTGTGGCACTTGGACGCGCCAAACGACGGCGCCGCGGCCGCGGCCGCGCCGGCCATGGCGCATCCAGGGGAGGTGAACAGTGCCAAGTTCGACAAGGCACCGGGATGGGATGACTTAAGTGGTTGGGCCCGGAGTCCATGGTCGCCATTGATGGAGTTTGGGAAGATTTTCTTCACTTCATTTACTCAGACAAGTTCAGTATATGTTCATAGGAGAATATTTAGCCATTTGTTAATATGGATCGAGGAAGGATCCACCATTCCCGAAATCTCAGTAAAGATGTAAAACAACAACTCATTGCTGAATTACAGCAGCCATTTTGGAGGACTTTTTGACGATTTCCTACAAAACCATGATTCAATGGGTTGAAGGGAACATCAAAACCGGAGATTCCCCATAATTCATGGGAAAAGGTATGGTTTCCTGCAGAATTCCCCACCAAAACCAATCCATTAATACGCAGTTGATCCCAGTTCTATCCCCACATAGTCACATAGTCCACAAATGGCTGGTTTTCCACATCTACAATATGTTATATAATGTTATATAGTTCACCCTAGGGTATAGATATACCCGGTAAAACAATAGTAAACCATCACAATCGCCATTTTTATAGATGGTATCAACCATTCCAGTCATGGGTGGTTTATGGCATTGTTTTACCCACAATAACTGTAACCCATTAACATTAACAGGTTCAATAGATATCCCACCAATTTCACATTAACGACTATAGACTATAGATATACCCATTATCGATATATCTATCAGTTGGATCATATCGAGACATATAATAATCTATATAGAAACCACATATCCCATTGTTTTAGATATACTACGTGATATATCCACTATGATATATGGTATATTAATGATGACTAGTCACTGTGGATCAAATCTCACGATCGCCTTATGCTTTCGCCAGGACTGTGCTCGCATCTGTACCGCCTGCGCAGACCACCAGGTCAGGCTTTGGGACCGAAATTTCTCGTGTCTCCACGTCTTCGGTGCCGCGGACCGACAGCGGCGCCGGCAACGGGGTGGTGGTGGTTTTCAAACGGGGGGAGGGTTCTGGTGGCTTACCCTCCTAACATCCAAAAAGCGATGGAAAAGCAGCATTTTTCATATAGGTAAATCAGCTAGATATTTCTATGGGCCATGTTCTATAGCAAACTGTCAGTTTACCAGAGGGTAACCAAGAAAAATATAGGGATATGATGGGGATAATGGGAAAAACCATGGGAAAAACCATGGGATAACTATTGATGGAATCAATGGTTTATGCGGATCGAGTTTTGCTATGACTAGTCGGACTAATGGGGATATCATTCGGAATACTACGACTATGGGGATAGAATGTAGATTACTATGGTAAAATAGTTTTAGGTCAAACAGAAGAGCTACTAACCCCAACGAAATAAAGTTACAGTATCTGATATTGGTTGATTATGGTTGATTATAATATAGAGTTCCAATATGGTGCTCACTTTCACTATATCTATGAGGCTTGGAACTTATGGTGATGTAACCGTAACCAACAAAATAGTGCTATACCGGGGATACGGAAACTATAACTATAGCTAGCAGCTAGATTGAATTGCTGATTATAGTTTTACTTGTCAATATCTTATATCTTTGAATACATTATTGTACCTGACCTGACATCAATAACACATTGAGATGGTAAAGGTCTCCGATTTGGTCGTCCCAGGTTTTGGGGTGAACATGGACCAGTCGATGAAATGACAGAAACGACCAGTGCCGCATGTCTGTGATGACATATTTGTGGAACATCCAGTAGCTCAAAGTCACTTCATTTCGTTTTGGAAATCTAGGCTATAGACATTTTGCTGTTCAACATGAAGACTTTCAAGTCAGTGAATCCAAGTATAGACATTTTGCTGTTCAACATGAAGACTTTCAAGTCAGTGAATCCAAGCATAGACATTTTGCTGTTCAACATGAAGACTTTCCAGCCAGTGAAATGAAATTATCTGTTCTTTCCAATTGCCCAGATTAATTCATCCGCCTTCAAAGGTGGCTTTTCCAGCGCGGTGTCCATGGCCATGTTTTCACCCAACGGCTCTTTGCTGTGTGCCGTTGGTGCAGACGGAGAGGCAGGGAACGGAACAAATGACCAATGAACAAATGACCAACTAATCATAACTAATCCCATCCCCCAGGAACTATTTCTTGGGTGGCAGGAACTCTTTAAAGCATGGTTCGAATATTCAAAAATCCTGAGCATCTTAAATGTTGATCAACTAGCAAGAGATCCACTAAGCCATCCCTGAGGGGCAATTATTGTAAAAGATCCTTCAGCTGAGGCGCGCTTGTGGGAAGCCGATGGCTCCAAGGAACAACTTCTGTGCCTCAAGGGGCACCATGACGTGGCCACCTTTGTCACATTTTCCCCCGACGGCCAGTTCCTTGACATTGCCGCGGGCTCGGGGGACGGAGAAGCTCAAGATTTTCGGCTTGTCATGGCTTGTCCCACCAAAACAAGACTGAACATAGCCACTTTTGGGACATGTTGGTTGGCTGAGTTGGCTGACTGATATGTTTTTCTACTGATCCCAAGGCTAAGCATGTCCTGCTCTTTGATGGTCCCCTAAGACAGGGATTTTGGGGTACTTACCGGGGCTGCTTGCCATTTCACCAGATGCCGAGGGAAAATCCAACCATGAGGAGAGAACTCCAAGGTATTGATGAGCCTTGGGTTGGATATGATTGGATCGCTGAATAGATCTAGGAATAGAACATATCAGACTCAGCTGAATCGAAACACTGCTTAGCAGGGCATCTACGATGTGGTGCCTCCAAGATAGGTATAACATGGTATAACGTTGCGCTATACAAACTTTGCTAAGTGTTGGACTAATGTTGGAGATATTTGGAGATATCTACAGTTGGATGTTTTTTTGATTTGCTGTATAAACTACCCTCCGGTTATTTAACATACGTAGCTCTGGAAAAGCACAATTGTTATAGTTAAATTCCTGTAAATATCATCTCTACGTGGGTCGTTTTGCAAAGCAACCTGTTAAATAACCAGAGGGAAACCTACGACTGGGGGACCCACTTTGTAACATGACAGGGCCGACCCAGACCTGGCTGACGATGTAGGTGTGTGGCCACTTGCAGCAGCGACGGTACCGCGCGGCTGTGGAACATCGAGAGCAACCGATGCGAGCGGATCTTCACAGGCTGGAGACTGAAAGGATCTGAAAGATGAGGGGGTACAGATGAAGCACTCATGGTGTCTCGTGGGTCCATTTTTTGGTTCCCCAAAATCATCATGTTCCCTTTTTTTTGAGATTGTTATGATATCACCATTTTCTGTTCCAATTTGCTTCAAGTTTTTAAAATATATAATATAATCGTAATTTTCTGTTGTTTCCAAAAAAATCATACCTTTTGCCCAGCCCAAAGCCCCAAGGTGCCACAGCACACCACATACAATACGCGCCAGGACATGGCGATGCCGTGATGGCTGCCTGCTTCTTGTGCCGCGGCGACCTGGGAGAATCCGCATGCAAAAAGATGAGCACCACAGGATGTGAGATACCTGGATGTTTGCCTGAGAATTCCCAGTTCAAAACATACATGAGCGTCAGTGTGTTGCTCTCGGGTTTGTATTCACGTCGGACTCCGTGATCATTTTGGCTTCGGCTTGAGCTCGTTTAAGGCCACTCCTGTGCAGCTCTCTGTGTGGCAAAACTTGCAACATGGCTCGCTCCGCGTCACGTGTGCTTGCTTGCGTGCTCTTGGCCCTTGCCTGCTCGGCAATGCTTTGCTTTGTGGGCACCACTCCAAGTCCTGCTGCAGGAAGCACTCCGCTGAAGCAGTCTTTACGGGCACCGTCCGTGCAGATGGAGGCGCGGGGCGGCGGTGAGGGTGCCCTTGGCGACATGAGTCCCGACACCTACATCATTGGCATCACCGTGCTTGGGATCGCATCCTTGTTTGCCAACATC
>Ga0126342_10004673_pt1 | contig 23512 bp, 21 predicted proteins | sample Cyp1metagenome_FD_92528 | JGI IMG/M metagenome (GOLD analysis project Ga0126342, IMG submission 92528) | Coral microbial communities from Lord Howe Island, Old Settlement Bay, Australia - Cyphastrea 1 metagenome | ecosystem: Host-associated > Invertebrates > Cnidaria > Coral ...
CCATGAAATCACCATTTTTGCAGGTTAAATCCCATGAAATCACCATTTTTGCAGGTTAAATCCCATGAAATCACCATGTTTGCAGGTTAAATCCCATGAAATCACCATGTTTGCAGGTTAAATCCCATGAAATCACCATGTTTGCAGGTTAAATCCCATGAAATCACCATTTTTGCAGGTTAAATCCCATGAAATCACCATTTTTGCAGGTTAAATCCCATGAAATCACAATTTTTGCTGGTTAAATCCCATGAAATCACCATTTTTGCAGGTTAAATCCCATGAAATCACCATTTTTGCAGGTTAAATCCCTCTGACATCGCTACTTGTGGCACCGTACGGCCCCCGCGCCCAGGTCCCAGCCCTTGCCGCGTGGCGCTGCGCTTCCGCCCGCGGCGGCGGGAGGCGGAGGCAGCGCCGGTGTGGCGAGCGGAGACGCAGCAGGCGGCTTTGGGGTGGATTCTGGTGGATATACCCTCTGGTAATTTAACGTAGCTATTGAAAATGACCATTAATAGTGGATTTTCCCATTGAAAATGGTGATTTTCCATAGTTATGTTACTTTACCAGAGGGTATTGGTTATTACTAGTATTGGTTATCAATGGTTTTTAATGGTTAATGATTGTTAATGATGGTTATTAATGGTCATTAATGGTGAATAATGGTTATTAATGGTTTTTAATGTATAATGATTGTTAATGATGGTTATTATTATTAATTGTCATTAATGGTGAATAATGGTTTTTAATGGTTAATGTTGGCGATGGTTATGAATGGTTATTAATGGTGAATAATGGTGAATAATGGTGAATGATGGTTAATGATTGTTAATGATTGTTAATGATGGTAATTCACGATTAAAATGGTTAATGATGGTTAGTGATGGTTAATGATGGTTAGTGATGGTTAGTGATGGTTAATATATGGCTTATTTTCATGATGATTAATGGCGATAAAAATGGGATTAGTTTGGGTTACAATCATGGTTAATGTCGAGTAATGGGCTATTAATGGGCTATTAATGGTTAATTATTCAGGATGACTAATGTGGGAAAACAACACCATAAACCACCCCATGACTGGGTGACCGGGAATGGTAAACATAGCACCTATCAAAATGGTGGTGACTGGGGGATGGTTTATGATTGTTTTACTTACATTCAATTGTTTGGAATCTTAGACTTAGATTTGCATGAATGTGAAGATTGGAGAAGACTGGAGAATTGAGATGTGGTGAGGCAATATTTTAAATGGGTTTGAACATGGTGATGCCAGTTTTTTTTTTTTTTTCCGATGTGTGTGTTACTACAAACTATGTGTGAGGGGATGACTATAACCCACCCTGGGAGAGCCTATAGACAATCCAGTGGTGAATGGAGGGAGTGGTCGAGCTATGACTGTATCTGGAAAACTGGGAAGCGCAAGGAGCACCAAAAATATCCCAACCACGTAGCCATATGATAGTTTTAAGATGTTTTAATCATTTAAGAAGTGAGGTTTTGAGGGGATAGGTTTGGGAGATCTTTTTCTTTTGGTGCTGATTGCAGTGCTGGAATTGGGTATGTGTTTTGTTTTGTTACCCTCTGGTTATTTAACATAACCATGGAAAATGGTTCATTTAGTTCGATGGTTTACCTATTAAAAATGGTGGATTTTTCCATGGCTATGTTTGTCATAACCAGAAAGTAACTGTTGCATCAAGCCCTGTGGCGTTCTGGCATTAAACATGACTTAAAACAGAAAACAGCTGGCGGCAGTGCTGTCTGAATTCTGTCCCGACCTCACTGCACCATGGATATCCATGGATTATGGTATACGACCTCACTGCACCATGGATGGTTAGTATGGGGAAGAATCCCCAAAGAAGCCTTGTTTCAGGTTGCTGCATTACTAACTCAGCCAGAGTCATTTTACTTGTATTATGTGCCCATTCTATTCAAATTATATGTCCAGATATGTCCAGTATATCCAACTACCATCCGGTAATCAAACATAGCAATGGAGGAATCATCCGTTTGTAGATGATTGTTCCCCAGTTGTGCACCTCCATTTATGTGGGATTTTCCAGCCACTGGTGTGTCGCTAGGCGAAGGTCGTGTTAATCGAGGGAGCCTGGCATGGCAGGACGATGGCCATGGATCAGTTGCAGAGGAAGAAACATGTGGAAATTTTGGGACAATAAGGCAACTGATATCGTTTTTCTCATGTTATGTCATGTTATGTTATGTTGTGTTGCTATGCTATGTTATGTTATGTTTTGTTACGTTGTTTTGTCATGTTTTGTTATGATATGATATAGTATGATACATCTATATAACCCTTTTTCGAGTATCCCATTCATGGATTCGAACATTGGATAACATAGGAATGTCATGAAGAAATTATGAGGATTAAACCGACCAGTGGGAATGTTTTTTTTTTGGGTGGAACAAGGGTATGGTGGGCACACTGGACTTGATAACAAACAATATGATACGATACAACCTAAGTATGGCTGAACATTATATATATATATATAATATACCCATTTTGAGTGCCCCATCTTGCATGACCATGGCCATGTCATGATTATCATTATCATAGATTCCATAGATAATCATCATAGAGATTTTTCGTGCCAATCTGTTTTGACTCTTGGATCTTCTGGTTATACATGGAGGGTCATCCCAGGGTACCCAGCCTAGTAATCGCTAGTTCTCTGGGGTTATCCCATACATAACTAGCGCACACCAAGGCCTACCCAGGATGTAGGTCCAGGTGTGGGAAAATCAGCATTTGTTTCATCCATTTTTATGGATGATTTTTCATAGCTATCTCCATCAATGGGTGATTTTTCATGGCTACCTTTGATTTCCGCAGGGCAAACCATTTAACTCAACTAACCATGGCCCAAGCAGATGTCCTGCCAAAATCACCGAAAAAAATGGGCCCCCATGTCGCAGGAAAGAGGCAACAAAGGAGCACTTCTTTGATGCCGTCTTTGATGAAGCGGCTTCCGGTTTCATGGCGTAACGCCGGCGTAGCGGATCCCAAGATATCCCAAAGGTGGTCCTGGAGATTCGGATTCACAACTTTCCTGGAGAAACCTGGTGGTTAAAAAACGAACCCCTTATGGTGATTTTCCCATGGGTGGAACCACCTTTTTCCAACCAAAAACGCCATAGGATTTTTCCCCCAAAAAAATGTGATTTTCCATGGCTATGTCAAATAACCAGAGTGTAGATCCATCGAGGTGAAGATGTATATCATCACCTGGCGGCGGACTTGCCGCAGCGAGCACTTGAAGGTGTTGCTGAGTCGTCGGAGCGGTTTCGGATGTTCGGTGACGACAAAAGGGGCTGTCTTCGGGTCTCAACAATGGAGAGCTAAGGCCTAGAAAGCAGTGAGCACTTGATGGCGACAAAAAGTGCTAATGTCAACCCTGGATTAATAAACCCCAAGCGGTTGTTGAATTGGGTACCATGTAAGTATTAGATTTATCAGATTATGACTATTGAAGGAATAGCCACTAATGAATAAACCACGGTTTTAATTTATCCGGGGTTGACATTATTTTTATATCCATATGCAACCCATGGTGCTGGAATATGAATCCCAACATTTGCCCCCAAAAATCAACCAGTCAGACGTAGGTTTTTATATACCAGCACCATTTTTGGTTGCATATGGGATATGGATGGATATGGGATGGATATGGGATTGATGGTGACTCCAATGGTGACCTGTTTTTTTTTTGGGGAATGATTCCATGATGGTCAGTGCTGGGGATCAAATTCGGGGATCCACGTCGTGAATGGCTGGGGGTTTTTGTCCATCCCACTACAGGTGATAGCCATTGAATCATGGGTTACCAAACCACCCCCAAGTCGAAGCACCCCCCAGGTGTGGGCTCGTTTTTTTTTCCTTATGAATTTCCTTATTTTTTTGAGGGATTCTGCCAAGCCCTCGGCTCAACTCCTACCCGTGGTAGGGCTGTTTTCGACTAGTGGTTGAGTGACTCGTTCAATTGGTGGAGCCATGGACGACTTGCTCCAATCTCAACAGGAGATTTGGTCAGGTGTGGTGCGCGCTCTTAGCGCTGACTCCGTAAGGTGCCTAGCCCATGGACAGCAGGCTATGGTACTTGGCTTCGAATTCGAAGAGGGCCAGGTCTCCACGGTGTATGACATGAAGGCGGTCTTTGATGAGATCAAGGGAACCTGGTGCCTCCAGAGGACACCGACTTCGCTCAAGGTGGATATCCCGGATGTGAAGGAGAAGAGCTGGCGCTGCGTGAAGGAGGTGTGTGCCGGCATGGGTGGCATTGCTCAGGGTCTTGAGGCCATTGGGTTCATGAAAGTGGCTGCCCTGGATAGTAATCCCCTGATGTGTGAAACCCTTCAACGGAATGGAACCCCGGGAGTTATTTTGGGGGATGTGTTGGTGGCCGCTGATAGAGGAGCCCTTCATCAGACACCAAACCCTTTGCGATGCATGGTGGCCTCAGGGTTTCCTTGCCAACCCCTGTCTAGCCAAGGGGATATGAAAGGTCAGGATGATACTAGATCCCAACCCTTCTATGGCATGCTCAAAGCGGCTTGGGAACAGCAATGCAGTGCACTCCTTTTGGAGAATGTCAAGGGGGCCATGGACGCCACCTACATCCAGGAAGGCATTCAGAAGCTGGCTTGGAGCCTTGGCATGGACATCGTGCAGACCGTGCTGAACCTTGACAAGACTTGGCCGTGCCGCAGAACCAGATGGTGGGCCATCATCAAGCCGATGGAGTACAAGCTCTGTGGCCTCATTGACCTCCCTGAAGATCCTCTTCTCAAGACAGTGGGGCAGCTCATGCCCTTCTGGCCGCAATGGGACTGGGAGATTGAGGAGCACTTGCAGCTCACTGAGTATGAACTGGAGATCATGCAAGACCCTCGCTTTGGGAGAGACCTTCGACAGATCGCCCGGGATGACGTCGTGCCATGCTTCTTGCATAGCTACAGCACCTCGCTGACAGGATGCCCATGTGGATGCAGAAAGACCGGTTTCAGTCACTATCGATTGGTGAGGGACGGAGTCCGAGGATTTTACATCGTCAGCATGGTGACTGGTCGACATCGCTGGCTACATCCTCGTGAAGCAGCACTACTATGTGGTCTTGATCCTCAAATGAGGCTCCCAGATGAACTTCGAGCTGGCTTGTGCCTGGTAGGGCAGTGTGCATCACCCTTGCAGTCTGCCTGGGTTGGAGCGCACTATCTCGATGCGGTGCAGAACACATCCGGTACGCCACAGAAAGCTCTCATCCTCTACAAGATGTGGTTGCTTCGTCAAGCTCATGGCATGGTTCCAAAGAAAGCGCCAGTACCTCTGCGGCTGATAGATGGACAAGATGGATCAGAGCTGCTTTTGCAACTTGGAGGACCCACGAAGGTTGCTAACTTTCTGGCCGCTGAACATCGTCTTCAGGGTGGTGGCATTCTCTGGAGTCTAGCTGACCTGTATGGAAAGCTTCCACAGCACTATGACATCACCCAAGGAGCAGTAGTGGGATCTTTGGAATTGCAACATCGACCCAAGAGGCAGAGGAAAACCTTTGAGATGAAAAGCGTATTGGTGACAGTGGTAGTCAAGCAACTGGATGGCACCAAGGCCCAATACTCCATGGACGTGATGACGGGCACCTTTGTCTTTGAGGTGATGAGGAGTGTTCCTGGCTTGCACCACCTCTACTACAAGGGCATCTTTGACGATGAAGGAAATGAGTGGAGATTGGATGAAAGGATCCGGCAGAAGGTAACTTTCGTGCAATATCACCTACACCATGAAGTTTGTGCGTGGGGCCAACAGAGCTTGGGAGAAAAGGGGCTCGGCAATGAATGCATTGACAGATGTGCCAAACGAATGCTCTGCGAGATGAATCAGGCTGGCAAGAGCACTTGGGTTCCTTCCATTCAGTGTTCGTTATTGCTCATCTACACCAACGATGTCATGCTCAACCATTGGTTGGTGGCTGCTCTTCATGGTGTTCTTCGTGGGTGCGCAGTACTACATGGCCACTGGATTTATTTGGAAGTGAAAGTCACAGGCAACTTGCTGCAAGTGGCATGCTGGGACGGATTGGATCATCAAGCACGGCCGGTGATTCTTCAGTTTGCGGAGAAGGCTCGTAGGATCTTGGTGGTCCGAACCCTGGCTGTCTCCTTCCATGCGGAGTATTCACAGCAGAGCCCTCATACCTGTGGCACTGTTGCACTCATGCATTTGGGACATGCCATTGGTTACTGGCAGAACCGCATGCTTCCGGAAGAGAATGAATGGCATGCTCTTCTGCAAATCGGCAATGACGGCAGCATCTATGGAGGGGGTCGACTTCAAGGAGATGACCAACTCGTTCTGGAGCTGCGCGACATCTTGCATCATCATGGAGTTCCATTGGAGAAGACAGAGGAGAGGGCCACTTTGGCCATTAAGAAGATCGGTGAGAGTGCTCTGGCAAAAGCGCTGTCCAGCCGCAATCCATGGGCAGCATTGAAAGCTCTGGGATCCCAACCGAAAGTCAATTTCCTGTGGGTCAAGCCAGATGAGTTGGAAAAGCAGATCAAATTCCGTGCCCATTCCAAGTACAAGGCGGCAGTGTCCGAGAAGAAGAAGGAAGGTAACCAGGCCATGAGCAGTCGGGTCAACATGGACCCACGGGCCCTGGCTCTGGTGCCAGGAACCTTTGTCTCAGAAGATGGCCGAGAACTATCACAGCTGGATGTGGAAAGTGTTGCGGCGGACAAATCAGGGGTGGCGTTTGGATCACTTGAGGATGTTGGCCCCTTCTTGCGGGAGGACAAGTCCATCACTATGGATGCCCTGGCGATTCTCACAGTGGCTCCTGTACCACCCTCGAGCCAGGGATTGATGCCGGTCGTGAATCTTCGGTTCCCGGCGACTTACATCCCAACCAAAGAGATTGTGCTCATTGAGGGGTCATTGGTCCAGCTTGGGGACTGCTCTGTGGTTCGCAAGCAAGAGACCAGTGTGGCGTCGGTGCAGTCCATTGACACCAAGACCTTCAAAGTTATGGTCTGGCGAGATGAGTGGCATGGAGCCTGGAAGGAGTTCATTGTCGCTCCGGTGCGTAAGCTCATTGAAACTATGCCACGGCTGCTGTTATGCAAAGGGGATAGATGTGGACCTGGATGCAAACGCTTCCATGCACCTGTCGACTGTGAGCTTGATCAGGTGGTGGTTGATTTGTGGAACAGAGGATGGTATGGAGCCAAAGGCAAACGCACCTCACCTGAGGACGCTGAACAGTTCCAAGTGTTCATGCGGATCCCATGCATCTGCACGGATGGCTTGCAGAATCGATCGGGCCAAGACGGAATCTATTTGGAGCCCAGGAAGGATGATGGCAAGGGGCCTGCAGATGACTTCTCGGTCATATGGTTGCCAGGGGCTGAGAAAGCTGAAGCCCTGCATCGATTGAAGGTCAGTGACAGAGGTGTTGCACTTGTTCGATTTGGATCCAGATTCGGAATCAGAGTGCTATGCCGTGATGCGGAAGTGGTGCACAAAGAGATCTACCCGGACAAACCATATCAACAGGTGAATGTCCAGTCCATCTACGAGCTCCGTCCTGTTCCGCATGGGGTCCAGACAGCTGGCATCAGAGAGCTGCTGAAGCAATGGGGTTGGAAGGCGAAGGTGCTGCAACCCTACAAGGCGGACCAACATGGACAGGGCTGGCTTGTTGGTGCTGAGACGCCACCTCCCATGAATGTCTTTCAGACCAGCAATGGAGATGTGTTGGTGACGATGCACAAGCGGCAGAACCTGGGAAAAGCTGAGCAAGTCGTTTTGGCCCCAACCAAGACCAAGACCTTCCTCAAGAATACTCCAAGTCGCTCCTCACGAGACATGGAGAAGGACAAGGAAAATATCTTGCCCTGGAGTGGAATGGATCCGTGGGGTGGGTACAACAAGTTTCCTGACGGTCTTGACCAAGATTCTCAGATGGGCAGAACGTCAAAGATGGAACGATTGCAATCCCAAGTCCATGAGGTGGTTGAGAGCAGCCTCAAGGATGCGACGGAGCAACGTTTCATGAAACTTGAGACGGGCATCACGGAGCTGCGGGAGCACAACCAGAAATTTGAGACCTGGTTTGGTGAGGCGGGCCAAAGCACAGCAGCCCTGCGCCAGGATGTCAATGTGCTCACTAGCCAAGTGAGGGAGAACCAACAGAACATCAATACCCTGTCGGGAGAAATTCGCTCAGGATTTGCCAACCTTGAGTCTCTGCTGGCAAAGAAGCAGCGCCAAGAATGATGGTGCGCGCCCGGGCCCTGCCCTTCTTGCAGGGCGCCGGGTCACAGCAAAATTCGAATGTGGATTTTGATGCTGCTGAGCTTCTTTCTTCGAGGAGTGTATGCAGACACATCAGCCAATTATGTGGGGAGTGAGATGCGGCATGGGGGTGGCTACATCTCGCATGTTCCAGAGGTTGCGGGCATATACAGAGCTGCAGATCTTAAGACTGGTTTCTCAGGAAAAGATCATGCAGCGGTGATCTCCCACAGCTTTACGGATCAGTTCCTGGAGTTTCTCCGACAACGTCAATTGGCCGTCGAGGCCGCCAATCAGATTGCAGCTGAAGGAGATGAAGATTCTGATGAGGATTGGGAAGAAGAGTTTTATGGGGATCGAACTGAAGGAGATGTCACAGTTCTTCATGATCGTGGAGGTGAACGGCAGTGGAGATTTTATCGTCCTGATCCATTCCAGACTGGTCGAAGCACCACAATGCAAGTCCATGTCCAAGCACACCATACATTGGAGGATGTGGAACTGCAGATTGTTCAGCACTGGGCTGATCTTCGTTTGCCGACGGCAAGATGGAGGCTATTGGTCATTCACGAGACGATCACCTCCTCAGTTTATCTTGAAGAAGGTCATGAGGCCTATATGGTTGAGGTGAACAATGACCTGCAAGTGGGTCAGGCTCCCATCATGTTTGAGTATCAGTACTGGGACTTGGCGCAGAATCGGTTCTATGGTATCCTAGAACCCAGAGTTCATTCCAGATTGATGAGAGGCATTTCACTGATGTTTCGAGATGTGAGAGGACACGAATGTCGCACAAGACCATGCTTTTCCAGTCTCAATGGCAGTCCTTTGGAGGCCTTTGAAGAGTACACAGTGCATGGTGGCGACTACATTGTGGTTAGTGGGATTAACTCAGCCAGAGAAACAGTCCGGATCATTGGTCACTGGAGCCCATATGCTGAAGCTCGAGATGTTCCCCTTACTCTAGCCTTTGCTCGCATCATTGGGCAGAATATGCGGACTGATTTTGTCTCAGCGGAAAAAGGGCAAGCCAATGCAGTTCTTCTCCAGCGGAACATGGTGAAGGTCTATCATGATCTTCAAAGGGTCATGAATGTGGCGCAATTTCGCCAAGGAACTCTACTGATGATTGCGCCGGCAGATGGCTATGATCCGCTTGAAGTTCACCCAGTACGAATGAATGAGGTGCAATGGGGTGTGCGACGGAGCTTTGAATTTCCTCTTCTACTGGAAGCGTTGGTGGAATCTGACATGCTGGAGCACCATTGGGATGGGTACTTTGTGGAACCTCATCATACTATCTTTGTGCTCACATTGCCGGTCACGCTCAACCCTTTGGACCAAGTGATCATGATACGCCCACCTCATGATATTGTGCCTGAAGTAGCCATCCTTGCAGAATTTCGGGTTGAAGGCACGCCACAAGAACAAGACCGGTATGGGCACTTTGAGATGGTCATGGCCTTTGTCCGTTCACCATCCACCAAAGATGCACTCTTACGAGCGTTACATCTGGACCGTGACTGTAATGACTATGATTGCCTGGTCTCCCACAATGAACGAGTTCTGACGGTTAGTGACAGGCCATTGACAGTCGTGGATGGTGACATTGTGCGGGTATGGTTTGCTATTCCACCTCATCGAGAACAAGAAACAGTAGCCATGAACATTGTGACAGGGGATGAGGATGCAGCAGTCAATAGTGCACCGCACCCGACTCCATCCAGGGAAGGTCCTCAAGCGACTGGCCCTGTACCTCAATATCTTCCTGGCACATTGCATCATTGTCTTGTATGTTTTGGATGGGCTCTACTTCGAATCCAGAGATGCTTCAAGTGGAAACGACATCCAATCAGAGGAAGAGGACGCCAAGGGCATCGACATGGTCATTGCCAAGAAGCCCCACTTGCCAAGTCGGGTCGTGCCATTGGACGATGGTGTCTATTTCTCAATCTGTTCCTGCTAGCGGACACCTTTGTCGGCCAAAGCAAAGGATCTATCAGATTTGGAGAAGCTCAACACCCAGGGCCGAGCTTTTGGATTGGCACTGTCAACCCCTCGGGCATGGTGGGCAAGGAACTACAACTTGCTGAACTTCCTGAAGGAATCTGGGGCATTACGGAGACCCATTTGTCAGGGGTCAACCAAAAAGTGACCATCAGGAAGCTCCAACATGAAGCTCGTTCCCAAGGACGTGAACTGCAATGCGTTCCTGGGGCTCCCCTGCCGATTCGGGCCAGATCCTCTTCCGCCGGTACTTGGTCCGGGGTTATGACTGTGTCGGATTGGATCTCAAAACCAGTAACATGTGTGTGGCCTCATGGCGAATACAATGTTGGTAGAGTGCAAGTCGTGCAGAGTTCGTATGGACCTTTCAGTGTGCTTGGTGCCACTATGTATGGATGGCCCAAAAGTCCGACCTGGCCAAACGCCCTTCGGGACACGAATTTGTTGTTTGACTCATTGGTGAGTGAGATCGGCATGTCCAGAGGAGGGCCTCGCTACATTGTGGGCGACTTCAATCATGACCTTGATGCTCTTCGTGGGTGGGCCGTGCTGAGACATGCAGGGTGGAGAGATGCTCAAGAGCTGGCTCATGAGTGGTGGGGCCAAGAATTCAGTATGACCTATCGAAACTCGTCCATCACTGATCATGTCCTATTGTCTCCTGAGCTGGTCCCGCTGCTGACAGCTGTCAAATGCTGGAATTGGTTTGCGGACCATGCCGGATTGGGAATTTGTGTGGACATCCCCATTGTTAGGATGCAACAGCGTGCATGGCCACTTCCTGCAGAAGTTCCATGGGAAGCAGTTAGATATGAAGAGTGGCGACAAGCTGCACATATTCTTCCTGATACCCAGGCCTTTGGCCCTGATCATCGCGTGGCACAATGGGCTCGGGCCTACGAACTCAGCTTTGATGGCTACATGGACACCTCCATTGGCTCCCTGCCCTCCTCATGTCGGGGACGTTGTCAGCGATCTGAGCCTATTCTGCGAGTAGTGGACTGTCCGATGGTGAAGCCTTCCCGTCCAGGAGAAGTCCAAGTCAAAACCGACTTCATTGGAAGGGCAGTACTTCGATGGTTCCAACAGTTGCGAAGGCTGCAGAGCATGGTTCATGCAAAGAATGCTGACAAGAATACTCCTGATGCAATTGAGTATCGAAGCTCGCTTTGGAGAGCCATTCGAAAAGCAAAGGGCTTTGATGGTACCTTTGAGAGGTGGTGGACGATGAGACCCACTCAGCTTGCTGGGCTCCCATATGAGTTTCCATCTGAGCCACCCACGGCGGCATGCTGTAGTGCCATCTTTGAGGACTTCCACATCAACTATCGCAACTTTGAGTCGTGGCATGCCCGCAGACGCAAACAACTCATTACGGCTCAGTTCCAAGCCAACACCAACAAGATTTTCGAGGTCACTCGCAAAGAACCACGGGGTGGAGTCAACTACCTTGAGAAGACTACCACCACTACCATATTGGGGAGCTGTGCTGACCAGTCTCAAGTTCATGTTGACATTGAGCATGATGTTCAACTGCCTGCAACGGTCCAAGCTCATGAACATTCGATCCCAATTTGCTCCCAAGAGGGACAAGTGATCACATTAGATGGAGAATGGATGTTCCAGGAAGGGACAGAAGTGGAGATTGTGGAACAAGCTGCCACGCCTGAGAAGTTGCATCGGCAATTGGTCGACTTTTGGAAGCCACGATGGTGGAAAGATCCGCTCCCTACGCCTGATGAGTGGAGCAGAATCATTAACTTTGCCAAAGCGTATCTTCCGCCGGGCCAATTGGATCATGTGAATATCTCTGCAGAAACTTGGAGTGATATCAATCGAAGATATGGACCACGGGCCGCCAGAGGTCCGGATGGGCTCAGTCATTATGAGCTTCGGAAGATGCCATCACAGTTTCAAAGTGAATTGGTCAGTATTCTGAATCAATGCGAAGCTGACACTGTTTGGCCAGAGGTGTGGAAGACCGGATTTGTTCATTCTCTTGCCAAGAAGGAGGATGCAGTGCGAGTCAATGAGTATAGACCGGTGATCATTTATTCTGTCATCTACAGGTCATGGGGCTCCTTAAGGGCACGGAGATTTCTCAAATACCTTTCATTCACACCTTGTGGATGAGAAGCAGCTTGGCTTCATGCCGGGGAAGGAGGTTGCGGAAATCTGGATGCTGCTACAAGGTCTTGTCGAACGCAGTGTTCAAGACGGTGAAGAACTCATGGGATTTGTCACAGACATCAAGAAAGCCTTCGAGTCATTGCCAAGAGATCCAATTTTCGAGATTGCCCATCATCTGGGCCTACCTGCTAAGACCCTGCACCTGTGGAGGCACTTCCTGGACACAACCGAACGCAGATTCTTGGTTCGAGGGGAAGTCAGTGATGCGGTCAGGTCTAATCATGGCTTTCCTGAAGGATGCTCTTTGTCATGTGTGGCCATGTCGATTGCGGGCATTACATTGCACAAATATATGAATGAGTTCTCTCGGAGATGCGGAACCATATCCTATGTCGATAATCTGGAATTGCTGGCACGTGCGCTTGGCGCTCTTCAACAAGGGGTCATCACCATGCAAACCTGGACCGAAATGTGGAAGCTGGAATTGGATCAGGAGAAGTCATACATATGGACCAGTGAAGCTGGGACGCGCAAGGAGGCAAAGATGCTGGGATGGAATGTAGTCAAATCTGCGAAGGATCTTGGCGCTCAGCTGAACTATGGTCGTGCGAAAAGTGTCCAAGCCCAAACTCAAAGGTTCTTGTCCTTGGAAGCCATCTGGCCAAAGCTTCGGCGTTGCCTTGCTCCATTGTGGCAGAAACAACGCCTATTACGACAAGCTCTTTGGCCTAAGGCATTTTATGGTATCTCCATTTGCACCATTGGATGGGCACACATCAAGCCTTTGCGCACTGAAGCAATGAAGGCATTGGGCTTCCAGATGGCAGGTGCCGCACCAGGTTTACGGCTTGGCATTCTTTGTCATGAACAATGTGATCCTGGCTTTTACCAAGTTTGGCAGGTCCTGACGACATTTCGTCGCATTGCAGGGAAGAGACCTCTGTTTCTGCAGATGTGGCATGATTACATGGATCGGTTTGACGGCAGTGCTAAGCAAGGCCCATTTGCCAAGCTGCTTGAGGTTTGTAATCAGCTGCGCTGGACCATTGATGTGCCGAAAGTGGCAGATGCAGATGGTTGCTGGCATTCTTGGCTGGATTTGGATGAGAAGGTGCTCTATGAGCTGGTGAAAGATGCATGGACTTGGAAGATCTACATGGAGATTCAAAAGAGGAAGGACTTTGAGGGCTTGCAGGGGATTGATCGACGTGTTCTTCTTCAAGCTCACAGACGAGTACGCCCTCATGCACTGAACTTGATTCTACGCCTCCAAGATGGATCTTTTGTGGAACCTTCTCAACACACCAAATATGACTTGAGCAAGGCCACGCTGTGTGCTCTTTGTGGAGGGCAAGATTCAATGGAACATAGATGTACCAAGTGTCCTCGACGACAAGCAGTCTATGTGAAACACCATGAAATCCTGGGAAAATGGACTACCTTCCCTAAGGCCAAACGCATACATTTACTGCCTTCTCAGAATCCCTATTTGGTCCCTTTCAAGAGAATGGTGATGCAAGCTGAAGATCAGTGGATGCGAATGCCAAAAACTCCTGAACCTGCCCTATGTCATCTTTTTACAGATGGATCATGCCATGGAGGAAGACATCGCCTCCATCACCTGGCAGCGTGGGCAGTGGTTAGTGCCACCAGCGACCAATGTGTGGCAAAAGGGGTGCTTGGTGGCCTTGGGCAGGACAATGATCGAGCTGAATTGAGAGCGGTTATTGCAGCAGTTCACTATGCCATTGAGGTGCAGAAGAACGCGGCGATTTGGACCGATGGCACTTTTGCTGCCGAAGGGATGGTACGACTTCTACAAGACGGCAATGATGTGCCTGATGGACATTGTGCAGATGATTGGGTTGAACTTCAAGGACTTCTCTGTCTTTGTGAGGTACACCTGTGGATTCACCATGTACCTGGCCATGCCAAATGGGTGGATCAAGACACTGATTTCGACAACTGGGCGGCCCGATGGAATGATCGAGCTGATCGAGAAGCCAACATGGCGATGAAGATGCATGGAGATGAACTTCTTTGTCTTCACCGGCAACTTTGTGGACACCATGAACGAGAACTTTCGGAACTATGTGCTCTACAAGAACTTCACTTGGATGTTTTGGAGAAACCCCAACAGAATCTGGAAGAGGAGGAGCAGATCGACAGAGGGGAGGAAGGTGGCTATGACTTGTGGGTTGAGCGAGGTTGCCCCATGAGTCCGTTACCATTTGCCAATCTTCCACATGGAGAGGATGATCGATTTGCTCCACTGCTGAGATCTTTTGGACGGGTTTTTGTGACCAATTTCCTCCAGATGCTCAAGAAGTGGGAAAGGGATGAGGCAGCCTTGGTTTGTAAGATCTCCTTCCTGGAACTTGCGGTGTTTGTAGCCACTGAGGGCAAGAAATGGGTTCCGATGCCTCATCCCCTTCAACCAGGATGCTGGCAAGATCGAGATGCCTTCAACTTCTCTGAGCCCAATTTGGGTGCATTGGTCAGGCTCGTGAAGGCCTTCTTCCTGATGCTAAGCCGGTGCTTTTCCCTTGATGTGAGTTGGTGCAAGGGCATCAACTTAGTTTATATAGGTGTGTGCACACCGGTTGATGGCCTAAGTCTGGCAATCACACCGGTTGATGCAAGTTTGTCCACGGACCACCTGCGTTGTTTCACCTCTCGAAGACCTATCCGGAGAGCCAATGACCTGGCTCGGCCATTTAGATAAGGTCGCCATTCTTTTCACAACTGCCACTGCACCAGCTGTGGCATTGGGAACAGACAGATTGTCCGCGCGTGAGGGATTCTGCCAGATTGAGGTTATTGAACGGCCAACTTGAAGACTATTTGAACTATTTGGTCAACTGTGTTTTCTTCATGAGGAAGGTGAAAAAATAAGAAAACACCTTGATTTGAAGCTTCTTAAGCCCTTATTCAAAAACAGCATATGTGCTTATTTGGACCCCTGATTCTTATTCAACAGAACCATTTTTTATTCATTGCCTAATAAAGACTGAATAAGGGTATGCCTCCTCTGAATAAGAAGAATTGCCAAATAGCAACTAATAGCAGCTAATAATTTTTCAAAATAGCTTAATAGCAGCTAATAAGGTGCAAATAAGGATATGTATGCTTCCCAAAAAGAAACAGCCCTCACCTGGGGATGGTTCGTCTTGGGGGTGGTTTGATAACCCATGATTGATAGGGCGGGAGGAAATGGGTCCAACTTCGCCTCAACTTGTTTAAGCCAAGTTGGGATGTTTGCTCAGCAATTCTGATGACATTGATGGAGAATAAATGGTGAAAAGGTGGAATAGACTGGAACATGGTGCTTTGAAACATGATGTATGTTCAAAATGGCGGATTCTACCAACAGGAGTGGGCGTATAAAGTCATCATTTGGGATATATTGGGATATATGAGATGCATGTAGAGACTTTCTTAGACATGAATGTGATTTGTTCACCAATATGTGATGTGGCTTCGTATCAAAATAGCATCCCCAAAGTGAATGCCATCATTGGGAAAGTTATCATAGACTGTGAGGTTTGGGCCCTGTTTTCAGCCAAAGCCATGTGGTTTCAAAAGACCACATGGATCAAAACTGATGGCTTTTTTAGGCTCACAAACGTGGCAAGCTTTAGTAGAAAATCCATTGACAATCCACCTTTTTTGGGGGTCCAATAATTTTGATCTATACCCAAAAATCTGGTTCAACCGTAGAAATGGGATGATACTTAAATCGATTGATCTCTTTTACAGGGACTTCCTGAGCCTTGCAATGGTTTGAAGAGGAAATGGTATGGACTAATTGTATCCACCTTTGATAGTGCATTCCTTCCATTTTTTTTTCACATAATTGATCGTTCTCAAAAATCATTTTTGTTGGTTGCAAACTTGCTGTAACTTTTTTTGTTTAAACCCTTGGGCGTTTTGGTAATCAAACAGTGCATTTGGAGATCCTCCATGGAGGTCTTAATAGGAAGATCATCTATTCCTTAGGTGCGCAACTTGGTGGGTTAAAATGACCTGGAAAAAAACCTTTTTGTCAGACCTTACATCACCTTACATATGTTTACATTTTATATATACACAATTATTCACACATATTCAGCATTATTAAACATAGAAATATGTAAATATCTGTAATCATATTTAGGTCATAGTCCTACTCCATGAATGAAGATAGCATTTAGTCAGCGAACCTGGCAATGGAACATGTTCATCCATGGAGCATATGGGTGTGGGGTTGAAACAGATAGCGCCATTTTTTCGGGTTTTTTCAAAATCCCCCATGTTGTGGTTGACAGAGTCGGGGAGGATTGGGGGGGGCTGAAGAAGTTGCTAGGACCTACCCTCTGGTAAACTAACATAGCTATTGAAAATCACTATGTTTAATGGGTAAACCAACTATAAATGGCAATTTTCAATAGCTAGGTTAAATTACCAGAGAGTAGCATAAGCTTAAATGGATCACTTTCTTTTGGGGTGTTGTCAGATATTTTGGCGGAAAACCCCCGATTGACCCGCTGGTGAATCAGTCAATCATCATTGTTCCTCTTGAAAACTGCCAATTGGGGTGCTATACCCTATTTTTGCTATATTTGCTCATATGGGGGCTTCTTATCATGGGGGATCCCCAAGTCACCATAGGTTTCAATATGTTTCAATACTAAAATCATCGTTCATGACTTGGATGATTTAGGGGTTCAGGAACCCCCATTTTTTTTTGGTTCCATATGTGTCATTTTCAAATCGCCATGATATCCGCCAAACGACGCGACTGGGATGCAGGCATTTGCTCGGTGCTCCTTTGCTATGGTGCCAGTGGAACGGGCAAGAGCTTCTCCTTGTTCACCGAGAATGGGCTCATCCCAAGGCACATTTTTCGTCACATTTTTCACGAGAAATCGCTGGGAATCGGCATATCATGGTGAAGTTGTTGTGGGACTTATGACTAACAGTTCGCCATGGGGATAGATGGCCCTAATCGAAATAGATGGTTTACCGAACTTAATAGCATGGTGGATCTTTCCATGGCGAACTGTTAGTCATAACCAGATGGTAACCATGGATTTAGCCTCTGATAAACTAACTACAGTTTGCGAAGTGGAAAATACCATTTTTCATAGGTATATAAATCAACTATTTTAATGTGCAATGTTCAATGGCTATGTTAAATTACCAGAGGGTAACTATAAAACCATGTGATTTTGTGGGATGTGAATGCGGGTGTTCATATGGTTTCATGGGATATACAACCCCATGATCAGAAAGTGGATGAAAGGAGATCTGATTTTTGCTACTCCAAGCCCAATTCACACGCTTGGATTATGTTAGATTCGATTGAGCTCCGAGCAACACTGACTGTGGGAAATCCCAGGGGAGGAGACTTTTTCCAATGACAGGAGACCCACCAACGACCTCCAGGTTTTCAGTCATTGCTGCTTAGATGGCCATAGGCCATAGTTCAATGGTAAATCCCATCTAACATGACCCTCCCAATAAAGGACCCCAAAGTGAATGGATCCGCTATGATCCAGTGCCAGTGCTTTTTCCCAAGGTTTCTAATTTGGCAATGTAGGGTGATTTAGGACAATGTTGTTTGTTGGCTTGTGGGATTTAGAGCAAGCGAGCCATACATAATAAGGCTTAATGAGGACAGTTTGCAAGAGATATCCCGATTCCCAAGGTTTTTATTTGAGCTTTTCTCAGGGTTTCGATGTGAACATTTCCCTGGAAGCTTTGACATGATTGACAGCCATCCAAAAACGGCTTTGAAGATCTTCTTTTCTGCGTATCTTGGTGGTGTCCAACATGGAATCCAGGAAAGCTCAAAATTCTGCAGAAAACGTTCCCACAGTTTCAGACTCATCATATTGGCTCTTGTTACAAACTGTTTGAACATTGATCGAGAAAACCTCTAAATACATTTAAATCCTATGATTTACCCTAGAGGTTATTGTACCCTTTTCCCAATGGATCCCAAATGCTATGAATCCATTGATTTTCCCTAGAAGTTATGGCACCATGAATTCCCAATGGGTCCCATCTATGCGTACTATATTTTTGTTGAGACACACCAATTTCGTTGACACGACAGGACGAGCGCAGATCTTTTCGAACAATGCCGAGAACTTGACACTGTCATTGCAGTGTCTTGGTGATGCGGCATGGCGAAGTACCCTGCGGTGTACTCAAACATGACAAACATTGTCAGATAATGTGAATATTGTGGGGATATAGATGGATGGGATATTCCATGGACTAGTATGGATGTGAGTAACCGATAAATTTATGGTAATACTAATTTTGTCTTTGCTTCGCCTTGGCCTTTCCGAGATTGCAAAAAACCTTCATAACCGATAGGGGACGACCCTATACCGATACCCCATTTGTGATACCTCCGGGAACACTGAAATCCTCACAAGCGATAGGGGACGACCCTAATTTGCGCATGGCATTAAATTTGACATATATATATATAATTTTGTCCGCTACTCTATAGATGGAAATATTCCAGAATATAGATGGAAGGGGAATATCTATGGAATACTGGTCCTGTGTCATCAGCTCCATGGCTGGGAAATCCTCGCGTTGAGAACTGAAGAAGATGGTGATCTGGTAATGAGGACCGTGATCGGAAGCCATTTGAAGAAATGACAATGTCATGGTCGTCACGGGCATCCGACTACTGAATGGGCTTTAGTGACTTTTTGAGTTTTGCCTACTTACTAACTTGTGACTTTAGTGACTTAACAGTGACGTTTTAGTGACTTAACAGTGATTTTAGTGACTTTAGTTCGAGTGTAATGTGGGTAAAACAATAATATACCACACATGACTGGGAATGGTAAACATACCACCTATGGTGATGACTGGGGGATGGTTTATCATTGTTTTACCCTCATACCCCACTAAACCCTCTGGGTAAGATCTCACTTGATTTTCTTGATCCGACTGGTTTGGGATGACGATCCAGATTGTTTGCGCCCCAGCAACGTTCGCGGAGTGGGTTCAAAAAAACTGCGGTGAACTCGCAAAAATGGGATTCAACAATATTCAACATGGAAAAACCAGAAAAGAACGTCTGAATTATATTGAATTCGGATCAATTGATGTTGTTAACTTACGTTTTATGATTTTTCTTGGAATGCACTTTTGGATACCAACAATGTGGGATTAGAGCAGCAAACAGCCCATGATTGTGATACCCTTTAAGGTAAACAGCCACATAACGAACTGGAAAGATCCACCATGTTGAATGGGAAAAATCACGAACTAAATGGTGATTTTCCATAGTTCTGTCAAATTACCAGAGGGTAAAGGACATCTATACGTACGGTATATGATAATTGCTTCCCCAAAAAAGACTCAATGAACGTGTCAGTACCGACCTTTCACGCAAACCTCATTACTGACTCCTAATCGTTTCTGTATGTTTCTGTGAATGGGTCCCAGCCATCTAGAAATTCTTCCAGGCGATTTTCCTGGGTCATTTTTGTCTCCCGAAACCCCCAGCCCATGAGGTGTCCTTTTTAAGCATCGTCCATGAGGCGGATGGATTTTGCTGGATTTTGCGACCTGGGACGTCTACGTCGTGATCACTGCAACCAGTTGTTGCGGTTAACAAAAAAAAACGGGTTCAGTGAATTTCCAACCACAGATTAATTGGATTAAACACAAACGACCCGGGATGACCCAGGAGTTTATGAATACGCAAGATGCTTCCCTTCCACGCATACCATGGCCTTGCCGGGGCATATTTTTTTTCAAAGAGAGGCTGCCCTACAATTAGCTAAGTAGGCTGAAAGCTATGTTGACTATGGTGAATAGTATGATGGATGATGATGGATGTATCTATAGCTATTGGGGTTTTAGATGTTTTAGATGTTTTAGGCCAGCTTAAAAAAACCTAGGGGCACCCTGCGCCAACCAGCAATCTTTGGGGGAGTACTAGATTACCATAGTGGGGATGGTCATACCACCATGAATAGGGGATTGTAGGCCTCATTCTTTTGAAAACGCCGTTGGGTGATGATCCCTATGACATGTTTCAGGTGGGAAACCTACGGATTCCCACAACGAAAAATCCTGGGATGACCGGATTTCGGGTGGCGAGGGAACTCTTTTTTTTTTTTTTAATATGGCCACGAGTCGGCATCTCCGGACGTTTCCAAACAAACCCAATTCCCATCTTGTTGGCATATACATAGATAAATAAATAAATAAATATATATATATATATTATATGAATGCGTTCCCAATGGCTTAAAATTAAAATCCACAACAATTCGCATGAACATCGGTGTCATCAGTGAAATCCCTACAGGGAATCACCATCAAATCACCATCAAATACATCAGATCATCAAGAAAATCCCGCATGATTACCATCAATTACCATGAAAAATACGCCAAAATCACCATAAAATATAACCCATATGCTCCATGTATAGTATATTTACCTACATTTGGGTCATTTATGGGGTAAATGTTGGTAAATATTCCATACATGGAGCATATGGGTAGTGAAATCACCATGAACATCCCATTTCGCACATCATTCTCCACAGGAGTTTCGAGACCTCTTGCACCCCAGCAGTGACCGTCTGATGCTGCGCGAAGTACCCGGAACCAGCGGTCGGGGACGCACGGTGCTACAGCCAGGTGCGCTATGGAGACTCCGGGGTCGATGAGGTTTGAATGGATGTAACATTTATACAGTACCTGGTTGGTGGTTTGGAACATTTTCTATTTTCCATAATATATGGGATAATCCTTCCCATTGACTTTCATATTTTTCAAGATAGTTGAAACCACCAACCAGATACACATTTATCATACTTGAAAGATTAGGGGTAAAACTCACGGTATATTTGGATGCTGAAAATACGGTATATTGTAGGCTGGTTGGTGGTTTGGAACATGATGTTTATTTGTCCATTCAGTTGTGAATAATAATCCCAACTGACTTTCATACTTTTATATTTTTTTCAGAGGGGTTGAAACCACCAACCCGATACACATTTATATACTGGTTGGTGGTTTCAAGCATTTTTCATTTTCCGTAATAGATGGGAATAATCATCCCAACTGACTAATATTTTCAGAGGGGTAGGTATACCACCAACCAGTATAGATTTATAATGAAAACAAAATGGTGGTTTGACGGAATATTGATGGAATATTAATGGATATAAATCTTCAGATTTTTGAAAAATTGGTGGATTTTTATGCAGTACCCTGAAGAATTGGCTGAAGTGTCTCAACGATCCCTCTTGGGACAGGAGAAAACTAGCCTTAAAATTACCCTCTGGTAATTTGTTACGTAACTATTGGAAATGGCCATTTATAGTTGTTTTCCAATAAAACATTGTGATTTTTGATAGTTATTTTAGTTTACCAGAGGGTAATGATGATCAAATGGTGATTTGATATGATTTGATGGAATGCTAATTGATAATTATATTCATGGAGATATATCCATGATGGTAGAATGGTAATATAATGGCAGTTCAGCTACAAACATGGTGATGCTAGTTTTAATTTTAATGGTGATATCATGGAATATGAATGGAATATTAATAGAATTTTAGTGGATGGAGGTTAGTTATCACTAATAGTTACCGTGGTTATAAACCAGCTAACCTGATGATTTTTGTAAATCCACTACTTCGGGAATCGAATGTTTTTAATCTTTTGGGGTTAGGCAAATCCAAGATAAGTAGCAAAGAGTGACCTGCATTATGATTAGGGGATGGTCATCAATCCATGTTTATAGTTGTTTTGTTTTTTTTAGCAGGGGGGGATCCTCACCCATAGGTTACCCTTTGGTAAACTAACATAACTATAGAAAATCACCATTTTGAATAGGTAAATCAACTATTTAACTACGGTCTATTTTCAATAGCAAACTGTAACAAATTACCAGAGGTTATATATGTTTTTTCCGTTTTGGTTTTATTGTGATTGATGATATTGATGATTCTGGGTTTCAATTCGGGGATCATCATGATCATCCCACGAATCGCGCTTGATAGTTGGCTTATGCTACAATGTGGCGCCCGCCCCCAGTTATAAGTTGGTTGAAAACATGGTGGAAGCCCCATGAAAAGTTGCTATAGTTGCCAACTGAAACCCAAGTTGGTTGTGCTATACATATATATATATATAAACCAACTTATTTCAACTTATTCGCTCTCATCAGCTCTAACAGTGCCATGAAATCAATGGGAATTCCAGGATCCTAAACTGGAGGTACGTTAGTACCATATAAGGCCATATTTTGTGGGGATATTCCCTGAAATTTAGGCCTAAAAAATAGGCCTTATATATGGGATTGGTACCTCCAATAAATCGGATATTTAGGATCCTGGGTACCTATGGCCATTGATGAAATCACCATGAATTTCTGGGTGAAATCACCATTTCCCCCATGGTTTGGGCACAGCCGAGGTGCCTCCAGCCACCTCGCGGTTTCCCCACAGGAGCTGAGTTTGTTGCTGGACGCGGGCTTGCGACAGTTGGCGGTGCCGCAGGGGGGGGGTGATGTTCATGGGATCTCTAAGAAATTCATGGTGATTTCTATGGTGATTTCACCATAAAACAGGTGATGTATATCGAATTCAAGCAAGAAAAGAAGGACATTTTAATGGAACTCAACCCAGGTTTCACCAAGAATGGTGGCATACGGAATAAGAATTAGATAGATAGATAGATAGATAGATGGGGGCCCCATTGAAGGCCTTGGAAGGGAAGCAGCCAGGTAGACGCCACGACCATGGAACTGAAGCTTTCTGAGGCGATGGCACAACGAAGTGGATAAGCTGATGATGTTTATCCCGGTGATGGAGAGAGAAATTATGGAAATCATATCCCATATCCAGAAATAGTGGATTTTCCCATTAAAAATGGTGATTTTCAATAGCTATGTTCAAAGGAAGTTTAGTGGAAGAAACTTCCGTGTTACGGACTTTTAGAATGTCAGGGAAAGAGTTAGTCAAAGAAAGAGTTAGTCAAAGAAAGAGTTAGTCAAAGAAACAGTTAGTCAAAGAAA
>Ga0126342_10004674_pt1 | contig 23511 bp, 25 predicted proteins | sample Cyp1metagenome_FD_92528 | JGI IMG/M metagenome (GOLD analysis project Ga0126342, IMG submission 92528) | Coral microbial communities from Lord Howe Island, Old Settlement Bay, Australia - Cyphastrea 1 metagenome | ecosystem: Host-associated > Invertebrates > Cnidaria > Coral ...
ACAGCTGGCCATCAGTCAGCACCTGTGGGTCTAAAATAGTTGCCTTCAAGCTCCAAAAAACATTTTGACACGCATTGACCTGGGGAAGATGATTATAGACCCACGTCCTTCTTTCCAAACGGTTTGGTTGAACCAAAAGCGTTGGTACCTAAAGAATGTGCAGAAGGATGTAGAATGTAGAATGCCAAAGGATGGCTAAGCGGATCAGTTGTCTTATAGCTGGCCATCAGTCAGCACCTGGGGTTCTAGAATGGTGGCCTTCAAGCTCCAAAAGCAGTTTGACACGCATGGGGAAGATGATTATAGGCCCGCGCCCTTCTTTCCAAAAGGTTTGATTGAACCAAAAGTGTTGGTACCTAAAGAATGCGCAGAAGGATGTAGAATGTAGAATGCCAAAGGGTGGCTAAGCGGCTAAGTTGTCTTATAGCTGGCCATCAGTCAGCACCTGGGGGTCTAGAATGGTTGCCTTCAAGCTCCCCAAAAGCACTTGACACGCACTGACCTGGGGAAGATGACAATAGACCCGCGTCCTTTTTTGCAACCGGCCTTGTTGAACCAAAGTGTTGGTATCTAAAGAATGGAGGTGTTGCGGTGTTGGGTGGAAACACGGAGGCGCATCACTGCAGGTTGCTCATCACAACTTGACCTGGCATTTGCTCTTTCCAAACAACATTGGCATTGTGTGGGAGGTTGAAGGTCATGGTGAGGCTCGTGTTTTTTCAATTGCGGATGTTGCCGGATATAATTCAATACCTTGTTTATCATTGCACATTGTTGCAGCTGCTCAACACCGTTTTAGCTCCTTTTTTCAGAAATTTCAAACGAAGCGACATTGAAACCACCTGGTTTTGAAAATGGAAATCTTGATCGACCAAAACCAGGGATGCTAATTCCAAACATGTTCTGCACCTTCGGGTAGAGACCTCATCACGACTTGGTTCCTTTTTCTGCACTCCAAAACTATGACCTTTCTTGTGGTCTGTTAGAATCAATTCATACCACAACAAGGCTCATATATCCAAACTTTCAGGGTTCTAAAATGATAGCCTTTAAAAGTTATAAAATTATAGTGGTGATGATTTTAGAACCTTCAACGGGAACCCCAGGGGGGTGGGGATTCTAGACACCTCGATCTTGAGGGTATGATAATATCCCGTCTACACCAAGCGAGTTTAGTTGGAGTCAGCGCTCCTTGAACACTTCTATCAGGGTCCACCTGAATGCGTGAGGGTCGTGAATACGTTGAAGTTTTACTGATTTTTAGCGTATGTAAATACAATGTGTGTAATTATAATAGGTGTTTTATGTAAATATAATAGCGGTCTGGTAGGCCTCTTTAGTTGCGGGGGTTCAAGGCCTTGGATCTATTTGCAAAGTCTATTCAACTTTTCAAATAAAAGAAAATTGGTTTTCATGATTGCGAGTCAATTACGACGGGGTTTTGCATTTTTCGCATCATAAATTTCCATTCGATCCAATTGTTTTGACATGCTGCATACTAGTACATCATATCATAATAAGGTGGGCCAAGTAGATGTCAAAAATATGGTGCGCAATTACGACAAATTGAAAATAATGCATATTTTTCTTAAAAAAATATATAATTGCAGATATACATACATATGAATATATTATTCTATATGCTTTATGGTTCAACATGGTTCGAACAGTTCCAGAATAGTGCCAGAAGCATGATTCAAATTTGCATTTCCAATACTTTGCTTGGTGTCTATTGAAATAGTTCAGACCGGCTCCGAACGGTTCTGAACTAATTACTACGACCGTGCCACTGTAAGCATATAGTTCAGAATGTTATGAACGGTTCCGAACGATGAAGTCCCGAATTATTTGGAACTATTCGGAACTATTTGGAACTAATCGGTTTTTTGCGTCAAAAGTTCGGGTTCGGAACGGTTCCGAAAGGTTCCGGACTATACCCACCTTGATGGGCAGGACTTGTGGTAAATGAATGTACAGTAAATGACCTACTTGACTTGCATATTGCGAGCATCGGTAACTGATGGTAGTTGCACGTTGATGTGTGCGGAGCAGCTGGTATCTAGAATGCAGCATGCACGCTTTGCCAAAGCAAGAATAAGATTTGATTGGGTCTCACTGCGAGGCTGGTACTCTGTATAATGTAACTATAATCATATTGAGTACTCACGATATATTCATGATATAAATCCCTTTGTTTTTGATCATTTTATATCATTTTGCTTGTCTTGACTTATATATCTTGCTGCACTTGTTGGCGTTATTATCTGTGGTGTTGGCACATGCCCGAACGCTCATGCGATCCAGTCTAAATGGTAATGGCACCGTTCTGGTCCAGTGCATCATGGTTCACGTCGCACATCACGAGCAACCCAGCAACTCCATGCAACTCCTGTGCTTGTCTCGTCCAAGTGTTCCTGAAATCTGAATTCTTGGAGATCGACTTAAGACAGGTGAAAGGCATGCATTCGCGTAGTTTCATGTCTTACCACAAGGAAGAATAAGCACACCTTCAGAGTTCCACAGCATGTCTACCGTAATCAGCTACTTTGTCCACATGTATTGTATATTATTAATATATATACATGTATATTATGCTGCTATATCTGCTATATGTAGTACCCATTTTACAGTATTCTTCGTATTGTCTGCATCCCCAGCCCCCAGCCTGGTCCCAGAAAAAATCCAGTGTTCTTGAGGCGCAGGAAAGATGGGACAAGCAGTGCTGGTAGCACCAGAATCAGGTTCCTTTGCTTGTTGAGGCTTCGCATGGCTTCGCATTCAAGCTACAGGTAAGACATGGTAAGACAAAATGTATCTTTATGACTTGGGCAAGGGTGTTTCACGGTATGTGGCACACGGATTCGACAAGGAGCAACTTCGCTATGGGAGGGCACATTGCTCTCTCGCTTTTTTGCACAGCTCTCAGGAAGTAAAGAAACCTGCCAGGCCAGCCGTGAGCCCTGCAGGGATCAGTATCCGCAGGTCGCTTGAAGCTAGACGGACAGAAAACTATCACTCTAGATTGACTCTAGATATCATTAGATATCTCATAAATTCTCTATATAATAATATAATATCATATAATATCTCTATAGATACTATTTTGAGTGGTGATCCCAGTGATCCCGGTGATCCCGCATACATTGTAGACATCTACAAGCCTACAAGTCCACAACCTACAGGCGCAAAACCTCTGGGATCTGGCATCCTGCCAAAGATGAATAGTACATAATAGTACATAATAGTACAAATCAAATCAATTTAACATAAACGATATTTAACGCATGTTGTAATGACATGTAATGACTGCACTGCTTGTTCAAAGGCAGCCGGGCAACAGATCTTCAATTGGAACCTCGCCACCATTTGCAGCAGTTTTAAATAAGATCTTTTCGTCATCCTCTTGGGAATAGCCAGTGGGTCCAGTGGCATCCACTTCCAATTTCTGCCTCAGTTTGGCAAAAAGAGTGTGCGCAGGGATGTACCATGATGTACCTTCCTACACATCCCGTGTGGGAACCAAAAATGCAAAAGGTGCAGCCAGCAACAGGTAAGCCATGAAAGGCCATCAAAGGCCATGAAAGGCCTCATGAAATGTCCATAAGAACTGCAGACTTCTGGGCTGCCAACTCCTTTCCTCCAAGAAAGCTGGTTCCTAATGGGCAAAGTTCTGCAGCTGACGCAGCTAGTCCCACTGGTGATAATTGCTGTGATCGGTCTAGATCTGAGACAAGTCTTTCGTCACATTATGACATATAGCACATCTCTGTGAAATGTGTTTTTTCCCTCTCTTTTTTTGTTCCCATCATGGTGTCTATTCTTGTGCAGGTAAGGTTCGGATCTTGCCCAGTGACCTCTCCCTGAGATCGGGCAACGTCTGATCTAAATGCCGACATACATCCACACGATACCCATCTACATTAATCTGTTCCAAACCGCCCAAGATAATCCAACGCACTTCAATGCGAAAGCAGCTTGCATGTGAAAGTAGTTTCCTCAGCACCTTCTAAGAACTGCAAGCTAGCGTCGACTTGTTTTTCAAGGATGACATTCCATCATAAATCGACCTTGGATTGGCTGTATCCATCTGTATCCACAAAACATCCAGAAAAACCAGGCTGCCGAACCTGCACTGAAACCCGAGCAAATAATTGAAAACATGAAATAATCACTGGGTGGGATGCAGATGGATGTAGTGTGTAGTTTGAGAGACCCAGGTAATGCCAAGTTTATGCTAAGCACAGATATTGAATTCTATACCCGGGACATGAACGGCTAAGGACTCGCGATACCTCAATTTATGGACAATCATTGTGGCCTTGTGCTGGCCTGATTTTGTCTCCAGGATTCAAAAAAACTCGGACAGGATTCGAACATGTTCAAGCCATGTCCCTACACTGGGCAGACAACAGACGACAAAAAAAAACAGACAAGACATTCCATTCTACGAACTTCCCCGAGACGATATTTGAAATCGTGCACTCTTGCACCTATAGCCACCTACTCTCTATGCATAAAAGAAAAAGCATAAAGCATCATAAAACATTATGAAAAATTATGAAACACAAGCATGCGCTCAAACACACAAACAGTCATCCATTGCATTCATTCCTTCGCTTGCTTTTCTCAGCGCATCTGTTTGCACCGACTACAGTAGAAACTCCGAGCGTGGGAATCCTGGATGACGGGCCAACAAAAATGGCATCAAAATTACTGAAATTTGTTGGCCCGGACGGGAAGTTCTCTGCCTTAATTAGCATCCCACTGGTTGGGTGTAAGCCTGTACGAATCAATCTGGGCAAACGTGGCGCCAAAAGACAGGCCTGCAACATCCAATGCCATGAAAAACCAGAAGCCATCTTAAAAGGTTGCCGCTCCGACACTCGGTCAGGCCACCATGCAAGAATAGAATGGCACAAAAGAGCAAAACAAAGCCAAGTGCTTGACAAAGGAAGGTAGCAACTCAGGTCACTGCATAGCTTATTGATCAGAATTAGGACGACATGAAATTGTAAAGCTCAAAGTGGCCCCAATAGATCCCAATAGAAGAATTCACTTTCACTTTCATGTCCTGCGCCGTGCATGCCCATAAGATCCATAAGGGCAACTCGGCGCATCTCTCTCGGTATTATACAAAGATTAAAAAAATGAGTATGGTATAGTATGGTATGGTGATACAAAACAACTCAAAAGATCACAGGGACAAGGATGGCAAATTTCAACTCAAATTTGTTACTTCGTCAGAATCATCAGAAATCTCAATGGCAGTTGGCATGTTTCTTTGGTGTCTTTTCAAACACTTGCGGACATATTTCTCAGCTGCCTGGAAGCGATTTCACAAGTTTGTTCTTCATACGGTCTTGTGTGTCCAGTTTATTACGTACAGGTTGCTGTAAGGCTGCGGTAACTGCCGCAACCTGTTTCCGAGCCAAGTTTTGTTTTGGTTTGGCGAGCACAGACATGTCGTGATGAGAGGAGGTCAACCAGAGTCGTGTTGTATTGTCAATAAATTCCAATGATAGAACTGTAGGCTTACTGCCTTTGCTCTGATGCACGCACACAAAGTGAAAGGCTGTGAATTCCATCCCCCAAAATGTTGGAGCCCATTAAAATGGATTTGGACTCACCCAGAAGCTGAGCTTCCCAGCTGCATCTCACACTCTGGCAAGTTCGCGTCTCTCCCCCTGAGTGGATCGTGTTGAATGGAGAAGAGAGTCTGTGCAAAAACCTGGGATTCTTTCCAAGTGACGATGTCCTGCCGATGAAAATGCATCAGAGGCTCATATCCAAGATTTGAGCGTCACTGGTCTCATGGATTCTAATGGTATGTCTTTATGTATGTCTGTCAGTGTCCGTCTGTATGGATGGATGCACTTACCATCACTTACCTATTCATGTGTGCCCGCATGTGCCCGCATGCGTTCGCTTGTTCAATCTTGTTCAACTCTTTACCGCTGAGATCAGCTGAGATGCATGATCCGCTGCCGCGCTGCTTTTCGTCTGCACGACTTTGATCGCAGCACCTCGCCAGTAGGAGCCTTAGAAGTGCAGCAAACGACAAGTGTTGGCAACGGCTGTATGGAATACTATGAAGCGGCTACTGAAGCGTGGTTCAGCATGGTTCAGCCATAGCCGATCTGCCGACATGGCTAATTGGTCTGATCTGTTAATTTTGTATGTCCACAACTTGCGAAGTTGGCACAGGGGCTCTCTGGGCCCCCTGATACTAAGTACGCGGGCATCTTTTCTTCCAGGGAACGAAAAACATGGTTTTGCTGGAGACATCCACGCGTTTGCGCATTGCCAGCAAGTCCTTCTCATTTCGAGGCCATGGGAGAAATTTCACCCTCACTTCACCTCGGATTGCGAAACACAAGATACCACAGGGATCCACTAGGCCACAAGGGGTCTTTATGGGTCTTTTATGTTCAAAAATTGTCACAGCATGGCAGCGATATTTGGCCATGGAAATTCCATATGACCCACATGCTTGCATTCGCTGACTGACTTCAGCCCTCATAACAGCACGGGGGACCTTGTACGTGTTCATCACGGTTTGATGAAATTAGACGTAATTAATTAGATGATATGGATATATATATATATGGATAATATTATATAATGATATATGATAATGTACATGTGTGTAGTCGTGCTGATTATAAACCCCCGCTCAGAGATTGAGAATTCCCAACCATTTCCAATGCACATTTCATATGCGGCTTAGCGGCTCCGCTGCGCATGGGAGCCAATCACACCAACCTCATTTGATGCTTGATACATCTTGATATGCTTGCTAAGCACATGTCAACAATTGGTTGAACTCCACTGAACTGTGGGTGAACTCATGTGAAATCAAAATACACCAACAAAGAGCGGTCCAGCATGGTCCAGCGGCGGAAGGGTCGTGCCGAAACGATGCAACTGCGATGTGGGGAGGGGATAGCTGCACATCATGTACATCATGAGACTGTAAGCAAGGGCCTACTCCTGAATACCCCTTTTCCATTCATTCCCAACCTCGTGGATGATGTTTTTTTTTCTATGTTTTATAAATGTGTTTATATGCTTTTTTATGTGTTTCTTTTTTTATCTTTTTTTTGCATGTGTTTATATAATTAGAAAGCTTTACAGCTGCAGGCTCAAAAAACTCAAAAGCACAAGACATATTTGACCCCTTCGACCGAGCTACAAATGCAACTTCAGCTTGAAGAACAAAGTTCTCCTCCGGAATCATGTACCAACCAACCAGCATGTTCATATACCTGAGCAAAGAAAATGCAAAGAATATCTCATCTAAGGCTTAAAAACACGGCACTGCAAGCGCGATAGAATCCCCAAGCAGAGTCCAATTGAGTCAATTGAGCCTAGGAACGCGCGATATTTGGCATCAATCGGCTTTCTGTTAAAGCTGTCCCAGGTCTGCGAGGAAGTGTAAGCATACTTGGTTGCGATAGGCAAGTTCCTGTTGCCGCATAGCGCTCCAAGCCAGCATATATAAAGGAAATAAATAATACAGTTTCAAAGTGTGGCGCATGTTCAAGTGCCCAAAGATCAGCTGACTGACGCTGACTTCAAGTGGAATAGGTTTGCATCGACGAGCTTTAAACAATGTTGTCGGCAAGAGTCCGCATGAAAAGGCAAAAGAAGGCAAACTTTTGCTCAATGAGCATGATGCCAGCGGGACTGAAGAAGTTGGCCACAATCCCAGTCATAAGGAAGATCCAAATGATGTTGCCGGGCAACGCAGACAAACCTTGGAACAATCTTCTGGAGCTGCGGTACTTCCAAACAGAGCTTATGAGTATAGTAACTCATTATATAGATTTATATAGTAATGTATACTCATGGTCAATTCTCGTCCACCAACCAAGGGCTAATTTTATCCGCGTATGCTTCTGCGTCCCAGCCACTCGGTTCCTGTACAGTCTAAGTGTCAGGGCTGGGCGGCACAAGGTCTGGGGGTCGCTTTTTACTGGTGGCAGAGTCATGTTGTGATATGTTGTGATATATGGTTATGGGATGTTATGGGATGTTATGGGATGTTATGGGTGTTGCGTCGTTGCGTTGGTGTCCACCCTGTCATGTTGGCCGAAAGAGATGCAGTTCCTGCCAGACCAAGTACTCTTAGAATGGACGTGTTGCGGCTCTGTCCAGGTCATCTCCTGACAGTCCTGACAGTGTTCCCACCAATTCTCGATGCAAAGAGTCCGGATCTTCTTGGGAATTCATGTTGTACTGGATGTTGCGGGGGTGTTCTAGTCATACCAGCACTATTCACATGATATGGTATACGGATGCATACGGAATCTTTTTGGGAGGTGTATGTGACTTGGAGGTGTCCGAGGAATTTCTTTCAGTTGCACAGGATGTGTTGACAGTCATGTTCTGGCGGCTTCTTGTTTCTATCGCAGGCCGAAGTGGTGTTGATACTGTGATTGCTGCTGTGATGCCAATCAATGTAACAAAAGCTCCTTTACCGGATCCGGATGATCCACTCATAGTATATGGTGTAATAATGTGTAATATGGCATACTGCCAACATTAATGATGTATAATGATGTATAATGAATGTATAATGTATATGATGGTCACTCCTCTCCAGCACTGACTCGGGAACCTGGATGAACCGGGGAGCTGAAGAGCCAAAAGGCACGATTTTCAAGGCCCACTTTTCCACCATATAGGAGGAGCAGCACCGGGATGGACAGCGGACCAAATATTGTATGAATCATTTGGCCCAGAAGCTCCTTAGCTTCACTCTGGACATTTTGCGATGCTTCACTTGTCTTCATTTTTGATCATGTTTGGTTCATTGATGTTCATTGTGTAAATTGTCCAATGGATTTCATACTTCATGCCAGTCAAGTCATGTTAAGTCATCACTCAGGACCTACCTACTCGGCAGATTTGCAGGACTCCCCCCAAGCTGCAACCAAAAGCTGCCAAGAATCAATGAAAAAAATCCGGTAGTGGAAGACCTCGGAAACCTCCGTCACCCAGTGCTCCAAGTCCATATGGAATTTTGTTGCATGGCTATCTCCACCATCAGACTGCGAATCAGGAGAGCACGTGGCAAAACTATGCAAAACTGCAAAGCAGGGCCTATTGAATTGTACACATGGCAACAACAAATCAAGACTACATACATGCGTATACATGCGTATACACGTATATATATATAATATCATGTGACATCAATAAGTGACCCAGTCATTTGGTCCAGCTATGGTTGGGATGGTTGTGCTTGCAAGACCAACAGAAGCGCCTGTAGACCTGTAGACCTGCTCTCCTAAACATCACATACTGTACTACAGTAGTTGTCATTACCTATCACTCTTAGTAAAGCAAAGCACTTCCCAAACATTTGGCCTGTGGCTGTGGCTTCTCGCTTCCTGCCGCGCAAGGCTTGTCAAAGGCAGGTTCTTCGCCTAAGCGTGCATATCACAGAAAAGAAATGACCCATGACTCACCTGTGTATTGTAGTTTCATGATGTTTCATGCACTACTTTCCGAATGTTTCCGGTCATCTATCAGCTCAGAATACATTTTGCGACATCTTAAGAATTGCCAGAAGTCAAAAAGGGCTTTTGCTTTTCAATATCCTTCCATTCAAGTCAGCCTAGGTGCTTTTGCTGGAAAGGTCCTTAAGTCCCGACTCCAGCTCCTCGGCACAAGTCAAAGCTAGCACAACAATTCCACGGCAATGGAAACCAGCGGCTTCATGGTTCTTTCAAGCGGATCCAAGCGGCACTTTGAAAACCTTCTGTGGCTTCTGCGCTTTTGCCCTTCTTCTCCTCATTGGCTGGAGGTCTCTGGGCACATCGTAGGTCTGTTGCCACTAGCCCACATCTCCAAGAATGATAGGAGAGGTATTATATAAATAAAAATGCGGACTAACTAGGCAATGCATAATGCAAAGAAGAGAGACAAACAGGATGCACATTGGGAAAAACATGGGAAAACAGCTTCCACAGTTTTTATTCTCTCCATCCTCCTCTCCGGGAGTTCAGCAGCCACCTCAAGACGGGCCAAAGAAGAAACTCTTGATTTCAGTTGATCTTGACTTATATAAATTGATCTAAATTTGATTTCTTCATTTCATCGCTTTCTATCTCCGAACCAGAGAAGACTTCGCTCGCTATGCTCGCTGATCAAGGCGCAGCTCTCACCCAACAGTCCAACAGTTCTGGCAAGGAACCGGCTTCGCATCCACCGTCTCTACATCCTTGTCTCGGAAGGGCTGTTGAGACCACGGGGACTCATTCTACGAGAATCATACGGAAACATTCGACTAGATATACATAGTATATAATATTATATATATATGAACATAGAGGTTAACATGTATTTTTAGGATTATGATATTATATATACATTTATTTATTTTGTTTATATCTATTTGCAGTGTGTATAATATATATATATATATAATTATATATACAGTAGCAGCAGCAGCATTTGAAGCATTCAACCAAATTGCTGCAAAATCGGCAAAGATTGAGTAATCGTTGGACAGGAAGATAATATAATAATATCGATGAACACTGTATGATTTTGTATGATGGTTGATTCTGTAGTGCCAGATCTGACAGTGCTGATCTATGCTGATCTATGCTGATCTATTGAATTTGTATGAATTTGCGTTTGCTTCCAGCGGCAGACAGGGCAGACGGGGCTCTATGATCTGCTCTTCACCTGGCTGGAGCTCTCTCTCTTGGCATGGCGCGCATAGGGCCATTGTTGCAAGTTCTTCGTCGACTGGAAGAGTGGAGGTCAAACTTAATGCTCCAACTATTTCAAGCGGCTCTCTGAAAGCTTGGAAGTTGTGTGATATTATGTGATATTTTGTGGTGAAGTTGGAGGAATGAATCAACGAGTGCAGCTTGCAATTCTATATGCAATTGAATTCTGCTCCTATTGCTTGCAGCATGCACAGGAACTTGGAGCAGGCACGCTACATATACTCATTATATCTCATTACAGTCATTGGAAAGGTTGCACAAACTGCGGGCAAAACCCCAAACATCGGGTTTCATTTCAGTTGGGCAAAGCCATGCAAAGACTGCTTTCCAGAATGTGCAAAGCCAATAAAATAGCAGGCAACTCGGAGGCAATTCTTCACTCAAGCTCGCGATTCGTTGATCATTGGCCAATGGACCAGCATGGCATGACCACATGCCCGCGGCAAACAACAAGCCTCGGACTAGTGGAAGCCAAATGGATCCAACCTACACGACTAATTCGGTTCAAATCAGTTCAGTACCCTGCCCGGTTGTCCAGGCGCTGGAGCAAAATTGGAAGTCGAGTCAGCACTGTCGAAGTCGCGCATCGAGCAACACCCAACCAGTGGTATTTTGTTTTCCATGTCCAAACTGGAGTCCAAACAAAACGGACTCTAGCATGGTAGGACCTGCAAAAAGATCTCGCTTCCGATTCGACAATTGTGCTGCGTGGTGCAATATCAAACGAATTCAAAGAAAGCTGGGGCAAGTCTTTCTTCAAGTCATGGCAGTTCTATGTAGTATAATTATACAATTGTGAAATTGTGTCAATTTCAAGTGTTGAGCCCTGGTCCAATGTTCAATACACCCCCCAACAAGAAAGAACAAATGCACTTGTCACATCTGCATATTCACAATAATTACATATAATTACTCGATACCAAGGGAAATGTTCTTGTTCGTGCCCCGTGGTGCAAAGCGCCTCTCACGGCGCTTCCTATGCCTAGTGGCCTAGTGAAACATAGAGATCATCTGAATGTGCTTGGCTGCTTAGCAGCTATAGCAGCGAAACATTGGCGAAGCACGGTTGCCGTTCTTGCCAACAAGAACCTGTTTGTGCAATGCAATGTCATAATTAGTATGGGCTATGCCCTTATTTGTGTCAATTTGTCTCACGGGTCACCTAGGCTGCATGCAACCGCATACTCAGCAAATATGGTTTGACGTTTTCTGCCTTTGGAATCCTTTGGGTCTTTTCCATTCTTTGCCTCATTCTTTAGCTTGGTCAACAATTTAACTGGAATCGAATCGATGTTATGGCATTGATGCAGTGGAGGGATCAACGGGCCAACTGGCCACAAGATCTGCCAGCGCGTGTTCGAAACCTCCTTCAAGACAAAATGGGAATTGCTCCTGCTTGCACAAAACCCTTGCAACATGCGCAACCACAATGGGAGCTTGCACTTGCACGTGGTCACTGCTTTCGAATGAAGTTGCATATTATGCTTGCAGAACAGGTGCTGGGATGTGGTACATGTGTGCGCGTGCATCGTGGAGCAGGTTTTGGTGGGTCATCCCTATTCGTTTATATTTGCAGTATCATCAGTATCAGCGAACGCAGCTCAACAATTGCACGAAGCTTGTCCGAAACTTGCGCGCTTCTGGATCCGTTCGATGTTTTCAAACATAAATTCCATCAAAGACTAAAGCGTCCTCAAAACGCAGCTGCCATAGGATCAATATATGGGTCGTGGTCGTGTTTTTGTTTGTTGCGCGGATTTGGGCCCAAGCTTGCAACCATGGCACATGAACAGAAACCAATGAAGCTAAGCTGATAGACCAAGAAACATCACTTTCTTGTGATTGTAGCAATTCCACCCAACCTGTGGCTCAGGTAGAGTACCAAAGCTGAATTGATAAATGAGTAAGGACATGTCAGGACAAACACTCACTGGATGTCATATGTTTGGAGATGTCTAAATGGAAAGCTCTTCATGCTTCGAATCATGGGTAAACAATGACTGTTGAACGATGTAACGATTGGAACAATCATTGGAACAATCAACCTTTACCAATTTACCGATCAACTGTTTCTGACCATGCCAATGCAAGTCTTCACAAACCCCAAAGCCAAGATTCCCCAGGCAGCATCGAGGCACTCAATTCCGAGATCTGGCCAAGAAATCTCCAAATTCCCATTTGGAAACGGGAAAAAAAAACGCATTTCACCCAAACCTCACCTTTTCACATTTTCACTCACAAAAGGTTTCATTGCCCAATGCTGTCCCAAGCTCTTAAAACATCTTAAAACACGTTTCAAGACTTCTATTGACAACGCTGGCTTTCAATTATGTGTGCTCGACCTTAAACAGCACCACCACTTGGAGGCAAATGAAAAAACGTGTGCCTGGAAGTAGCTGCCTCTCTTCGACAGGAAGAGGTCTGCCAGCCACAGCCATGAAGCTGTTTGAATGGCCTCAACTTATATATCTCCACGCTCTATATGCTCTCTTGTAAAACATTGTAAGCAACTTTGGAGTCAGCAAATCTGACAGCTTGTGGCCCCAATCCAACAGATCTCAATCATTCTTGATCTTCATCTTGAACTACTCTCCGTATCTCTCCGTATAAGTTCTGGATGGAACAAATCCTGTGGCACCCAGACCAGCAGGGCTGTTTGCAACACTGGATGCTGGAGGTATGGCGCCAAGACCTGACACAACCAGCATCAACCAACTGTACCAAAACGTTTGAAAAAAATCGAAACATTGTGCAGTAGCCAAAAGACGGTGTAGAAGATGGCTTTCATTGTACATGGATATGATTTCAAGAGATTGCAGGTGCATCAAAACAAACTGACTCATGCTACCATAGTTAATATAGTTATATAACCGCCCTGCCATGATGTGCCATGAGGTGCCTGCACCAGAACAAAGATCGTGGGGAAGGCAAGGAAGTATGCTGATCCGACGATCTCAAACATCCCAAGGAAGCTCTGCAGCTTCAAACCACCTGCACAGCACACTCCTCGACCTTCCCTATGACCAATTCTCGGTGCATAAATAAATATATACACCTATAATAATCATTATAATTATTATAGCAATAATAATGATAATAAATATAATTAGTATTTATTAATATTAATTATATGTATTTATTTTATTTACAGTATTTAAATATTTTATTTATGACTTATTTCAATGTCATATTGTCATATACTGATTTATTTGATATATATATATATATAATTATATATATCACATAGAAAGAATTGGCATTGTAATGATTGCACGTACAATTGAAGCACCATAAAGTGCCCAACATACTCGGGCCCTGCCTGAGGATCGGAGCATTTGGATTCCTGAGCAAAGAATCAACGCGGTACAAACACATCCAACACATGAAATCTATTGAAATCTCCCAAATACATCCAAATACTGCATCTGGTATCATCTGGTATCATCTGGGTTTCTATTCATATTCTATCCACATCTATCCACCCACCTGGTCTGCCAGGTTTGGCCGCACTATTCAGATATAATTTCAATGTTTGCAGCCAGGCTGCCGGAGCGAAACCAAGCAAAGAGGCTAAGCCGAACTGACAGCAGAATCCAGCCAATGAGACCTTCATTTTCGTGATACTTGAAGTCCTCCGGCCAAACAGAAACCAAAGTCGAGAGATCTCAGCAGAGATACCGAAAGTCACTGTTGCATTGTTGCATGATGTTGCATGCCAGTTTTCAGAAATGCCGCATAATCAACAAGAGGAGTCAGGCGAGCAATCAAAGAATAACCTGAGTAATTATAGTCAATACTGTTCCTGGTATCTCAATGTCTTCGCAAAATTATGTTCATTGAATTCCATAGGGAGATTATGGGTGGAGTGCGAGGTAGTGTACATCGGGTCTTGCTGCCCAAGCTGTGGTGGGGGGGAGATGGAACATTCAATTCATCTTCCTTGTGCAAGCCGAAACTACAATAAGATGATGTATGATGATGTAAGCTGATGTAAAATGTATGGGGATGTGTATGCGCTTATGTAGTTTGACTTGAGTGTACCCAAATGATCCCAAATGGTTTATGTATACAGTATATATCATTATATAATATTATATATCAATGATTGATAATGATTGTACATGATTACAAATGACGAAAAATTATACATATCAACTTTCATACAAGATCTATCAACATAGCTCGAGGCCTCAGTCTGTAGCTTCCCGCAGGCTACGAGGGCAACGTGGAGAACAGAGACGACTGCGACAACTGGCACCAGAAGCTCTACCTTCGGCCAGTTGCTTCTCCATGCTTCTCCATTCCAAGCTGCAACCCGCTTACAATCTGTTCCTCCTTGAGCTATAAGAAGAGCTCCAGATACCTATCTAATACTAGTACTGTGATATATCACGATATCTCACGATTTACAGTATCTGATTTTCGCTCTCGGATACACGACTGAGATACATATCGGATACAACTGCCATCTCTGCCATCAACTGCCTAAGTAAAGCTTTGGACAGCTTTGGCACCTGCCTCACTGAGATTGGACCTGAGTAAGCTGTAGCCTTGTGCTATGGCAATAAGTAGCGAGGCAGCTCCAACCTGCAAATGATCCCAGATTGGCCCAGATGTGCATATCCAAAACATCCAAACATACAACCCAGAAGTGCCAAGATGTGCCCAGTCTTGCCAGTCTTGTGGTATCTTGTGCGAACAAAACGAGACCCGGAAAACTGCCTGTCAATTTTTGCCTTTCATTGTCGAGCAGCACAGAAACCCATTCTCCAACGACAGAAAAAAGGATCGTCCCAATACCGTCCGCCGGGGCAGGAAAGCTTGCACTACAGGAAAGTATATCATAGATGGTACGTTTATGTATCATCACAGGTTTTTAATATATTATAATATCATGTTATATTATTTTACTATTTTGTGTATACATCCGCGCTCTCTCCCTCATACATTCTATCTCTATCTTGTATATACTATATATATATGTGTGTATATATATATATAGTATGTATACCTTCTCATAAATTATACCTACATTATCCTACATTTATGTTCATGCAGAATGCTCATGCAGTTGGAAAGTAGGAGCGATAGAGATGAAGAGAGATAGAACATGTACAGTATGCATTCAAGTTTATCCTTGGAGCTAAAGCAGCTCGGGCATGTCCCCACTTCGAAGCCTGGCTGAGCATAAAGAGCACTTCAGCAAAGCCATCTGCGATTGGGAGGCCTCGGCCTTAGTTGGGAGTGGGAGCTTGTTCAGAACCGGCAGGCAAGGAAGAAATACACCTGCATTCACTGCACTGGCCCTACGAATTTCATATGTTTTTATACGTGTTTTTCATATTTTCACATTCTTTCAGCACATTTAAGAATGGAGATAAATCTTGAAACAGTGACAGAATCTAAGCACGCCAAAGTCTGCGACAGCAATCCGCTGAAGTTGATGCACAAAACAAAACTGTGGGCGGCACCGTTTCTTTCGTAGGCCCACAGATGGATCAAATGTAGCGCCTAGACTGCTGAAGCGGATAAAATGTTACTCAGCTGTACCTTCCTTAGGTTTCCTTCGCCTCTACACATGCAGAAGACACTGGTTGCCTGCAAAGAATAATGAGTCATTAGAGTTGATCACAGTCATGGCTATTAGCCCCGTCTGTGTTTCTATCTTCTTATCTCGTTCATCCGAGCGAATCCTCTACTCTCTCCCTCTCTCTCTCTCGCCTCCTCGAATCAGTTGCGGCTTTTGGTTTCGATTTGTTTCGTTCCTTGTAGTGCATTGACAGATTTCGTATAGATTTCGTATACGTGTTTGTCAACTTTCGATTTTTTTGCTCTTGGTCCGTTTTGAAGTGTTGGAATGAGACAGGCCGAAGTGAAATTCTTGCTTGCCGTTTGCATTTTCCGGGACGTTCAACACAAATCTCGTTCTGGAGGCTCGCAGCAGTTTGCTCCTTAAAGGAACTTTGCTGTGTGGAAACTCAACATGTCACGCACAAGTAATGTGTGTGCATGTGTGTGTGTGCATTTTGTAGATTTCTCTCTTCTAGTTAAGTTTGCCAGCTCATGGGAGTGCCTTCCATAAACAGACTTTCAGGATGGCGGGTGGCAATGGATTCAAGAGTTTTGAATTGGAATGAACTAGATGTACAATACGATGATGTACAATATATTTCAACAGCCTGACAACTACATGATCGAGATGGAGGCAGGTCGAGATGATTCATGATGCAGGCTTCGGTTGCTTGTTCTATCTCTCTGGGTCCATCACACCACCAACACTTAACAAATAATTGATAATTATAGGTTCATTTGGAATCATTTGGGATCATTTGGGCATTTGGGATCTTGCGGTTCTCTCATGGTAGTTTCATGCTGCGTCATGCATGCCCAATCCGTGCCAAGCTCAAGGCTTGTATACTTAACATGTCTGCAATCACGTCGGCCCGCAATCTGGGACATTGTCCTGTGAAGCCCACTGCAATCCCATGGCAAAGAGGAGGCTGCGAACTACTGGATGAAGTTTTCCTGCCAAAATCAGTGCGCAAGATCACGGCTATGAAGCTACCAAGCCGTGTGAAATTGCTGAGAATGAAGGAATGCTGCAGAATCATACAAGGAAAGCAGAAAGTCCAAGGAGGCACGTGCGTAGTGTGGGTTGGGCGCCTGTGCTATGTCGCATAGATTGGCTCTTGGCTACAAACCAGCAAGCCATCGCCGTCAGAATCACCAATACAAGGACGGTTGCAACAGGCATGTACCTCACCCAGTTGGAGAGCCCAAAGCCGATCGATGCAAACAAGTGCAAACAGGGCAGATTGAGCGTGTCCGTGTACAATGGTTAATTTGTTTAACTATGTTTGTATGACTTATTATTATTCAACCCTTTGATACCCTTTTATATTTCTTTGATAAACATTTTGATACCGTTCGGCCGTACAGTGTCATACGGTGTTACCACACCGATGCGACTATGACATCATGCCTCATCTCCAAACTCAACTCGGACTCATCGAACTGCCTCTGCAAAGCCAAAACGGGCCAAAACGCCGTTGCAGCCGTTTCAATTGACAACCATAGTCATAAACACCCATAAATAAACGACAAACATGGACAACGCAAAGCCATTTCAAAATGTAAAGCACACACTGGAGAAACATCCTGACGCAATGGAACAACACCTCCAACGGATCTCGTAATCAATGGTATAACCTGGGGTTGGCAATGTGGAATGGAGGTGCATTCATGGTAACGACATACATCCTTTGGGTGCCGAATCTATTGCATGAACAAAGAGCAACAATTAGGTAATCACATGGTAACAACAAATGGACAAACCAAAGAGAATCCGTGACATCCTGCGACCTGCTCCCTCAAAGGGTTGGCCATCTGCAGAACTCTCAATGTTGCTCCTGGCCCTGGTATCAAAATGTATCAAACTCGCAGATCGAAGTGAGGAACTGAAATTTCTGCTCCCAGACATTCGCCGGGCAAACTCATCAGGGCAATCGGACAAAGCCTCAAATGCGCAAAAACATGCAACAGCATCGCTCGTTGCTGCTTCGGACAGCTACCAAAGTTTCAAAGGTCAATCCAATATGCTCCAATGCAATCCAATACATGGAGTGAGCTTGATGGCTTTGGGGATTGTCACGGATTGTCTTGCGGCATCTTGCTGCTGCGAATGTTGCTGCCAAAGCAGCAAAGTACCAAATGTGGGAGCGCACTGTCTGATACCTGTGGTGTCGAGCTCATGGAGCAACGCTTCTTGCATGCTTCTTGTTTTGACGCCCTAGATGCCCTAGTCTTGGGCAACCACTCAGCTGGTCCAATATGCGTAATATGTCCAATCTTGCTGCTGTGCCTTCGACAATCGTCAGTCCAGCTCTTGGTTAGCTAGAATCTGTGGAAAAGAATAATCCGGCTGCTACCTTAAGGCAAGGGGCAGCATGCCAACCTCCCAAGGGCCCCACAAGCCTAACCTCAGCAACAGTAACAGCGCTGTCAAGGTATAATACCCTGCTGTCAGAGGAGTACTGTAGGAGGAATTGTCAGGGGCATGCCGCATGCCTTTAAGTTGTTTTGTGCTTTCTGGGCATCCAAGTATGCATACCTACAGTACATGCCTACATGCCGATATGCAGAAGGGCAGCCACTGCAGAGGCTCACTTGAACTGATTACCACTGCGTTTGTCTTGTCATGTCTTGTCCTGCCAAGGCGGAAAAACATCGCATGCAAGTGGCTGTCCTGGCGCAAGGGTTCCATGAGTCTTTCTCGCCGGAATGTCCTGGACAAACCCCACCAGGGGCAAACTTTGCCATGGAACCCTCCAATATCCTTGAGCACGAATAACAGTTGCCTATGAATTCTGCGAACATGCCTGCTGTTACCCACTTTTATAGTCAGTGTCTCCATGATTAAAGGCTTGCCCCTCAGCATGATTCAGCATGTTGCAGCATGTTTCAGCATGTCAGACCTGAGCGCGACGGCAAGCAGGAATGTGTGCATGCTGCGGCCAGTCTTCATCGAGAAATATCTCAAGAGTTGGCCGTGGCAAGACCTGGCTTTCCCGCTCCCGCAATGCTCCCACAATCTTCCGCATTGGTCTCACGAGGCTCACTGGTTGGTACATTTCTCAGGCAGCAGTCGTGGAATGTCATGGAAATTCATGGGGTATGCATCCCATTGAAGCCAAACGAAACTAAAAGGTTCCAATCAGCAAAATAGAACTGAATGATTGGTCTGACTCTGTGTCTCCTTGGACCAGACATGTCGAACAGGTCCAACACACTCCCTGGCCTGATCTTGCTCCAGGGCATCACCAAGCCTGAGAGCAAGTGAGCAATGCCCAAATCCGTCAAAGTTTGACAACATGTGACAACGATATGATATTATTATATATATATATATATATATTAAATCAAGCAATAACAAGAATACAAAATAATAAGGTAAAAACGTGTAAAAACAATAATCAATAATAATGATAAATAATAATTAATAATGATTAATAATAATAAATAATAATTAATAATGTTTAATAATAATAAGCAATACGTTAATATACGTTAAGAATATTGAAGTAGACTCAAGATAGACTCAAACAATCTGCAGCAAAGCAATGCACAGTACCCGATCTCATTGGTCACTCTGCCGTCCTGGCAAGTACTTGGTGTCACTTGGTGCCAAACCTCAGCCTGATTTCATACCGTCCAGTGCCAATTGCCTGAAGCCGACAAAGTCCGCAAAATACCGACAGCAAATCAAACAATCTGAAGCAACCCACAATTTTACACATGTTTTTACTTGTTTTTATACACATATTGCGGCAAGCAGGATGCTTTCACATCACAAAGTGCAAGTTTCGATGGTTTCGCAGTTTCGCAGTTCTGGAATGCGCACTGCCGGCCCCACGAATGCGTGTTATAATAAGTTCGTCTAAGCTACTGTCCTTCTTCCTTCCCTCCTTCTCTCCTTTTGCGATTTTGTCTTATACATTTTGATACAGACGAAATTGTTTGGATGTGTTTGAATCAAAGTGCCCTTTGGCACGAAAATACCCCAAAGGATAAGACGGCGGGCGGCCTCTTCAGGAAGTCAAAATATGTAATTATATACTACAGATTACTACAGCACATTGTGGAATACAACAGGGGCACCAAAAATCTACAGTAATTCAGTAATTAAGTACTAAGTCCGTAGCGCAAAAACATGCAAAAATGTGACCCAATCACTGCTCCATGCACGGTACTCGTGTGGAGCAGCATTTGGCAAAATGAATGCACTCTCCGATGGTTTGAATGCAAATGTCGTCAGTTTACTCGAAACTGTAAATAGCGTCTACATCGGCAACGCTATATTTAATGGCAACACCTCGATCGCTCGTTGACTAAATATGAAACATCTTGTTCCGAGCTTCCTTGTTCGGTCAAATATGGAAACAAGGCCAGCCGCTTCATTTTTCCCCACCTGCCAGGTGAGGGTCTCTTGATTTTAGCAAAGGTGCAACTCTTCCTTTTCCTTCTCCTCCTCGCCTCCTCCTCTGCAAGACCCGAACGCCATGTCGCCAGCTCCCGATGCTGCGGGGCACGTCTGGGCCCGAACACATGTCAGAGAGAATGTCAGATCGAATGCTATATAATGCTATATATATATTATATAAGAATATATAAGAACATATGTATACATATGTCAGGTAGAATGCCAGAAAGAATGTCAGACAGAATGTCAGAACATATGCCAGATAGAATGCGATAATGCTAGACAGAATGTCAGAACAAATTTCAGATAGTCAGATAGAATGCCAGATCGAATGTTAGACAGAATGTCAGAATAGATGCCAGATAGAATGCCAGAAAGAATGTCAGAAACAATGTCAGAATAATATGTCAGGGTGGGGATCACTCGAAATAAGGTAATGAAGGTGTTTTTGCCTACATAAGAACTTGGGATCCAAGTCCCGCACAACCTCTTGCATTTGGACATCAACTATCCCAAGGCCGCGGCATATCCAAATTTACCTCAGAAACGTCCAAAGCCATTGAATGGCAAACGCACGCAAATACAAACGTAAGCCGTAAGCTCAACGGAATCTTGGGAAAAACATGGCTGAAGGCTGCCAAAGTTGCTAATAAATTTCCATTGGCTTTCCTCGTTGCCACGTGGCCCTCCAAAGGTCAATGTCCCTGACTGCACCTTGCCTGAGTATCAAACACAAAGTTCTGGGATTTAGATTTATTTAAAAAAATAAGAGTTTCATTATTTTAATTAAATAATTCCAAATTTGAAACACACACACACACGCGCACATATGTAAATATATAATACGTACGTGTGTCTATATATATATATATGCGTGTGTGTGTGTGTTTGTACATACATCATACAATGCGCGCGTGCGTGCGTGCGTGCATGCGTGCGTGTGTGTGTGTACATTCTATAGAGCGAGATATTGCAGAGGCGGGGATAGGTAGATGGATTAGGCAAGTGGGCAAACCTGATTGGATTTGACTAGATGATTAGATTAGGCGAGTGGGATGGTGCTGTACAGGTTTGATTGTGGTGCACATAGACGGAAGGGTTCTGGGTTCCACCTCCGTTGTCAGAATCTAGGAATCGCTTTGGAGTTCATGCATGTTCTTCATGTTCTTCATCATTGTTTATATCATGTATATGTGTATTTGGTACAACTCGGGTATCTCATATCTAGACAACCAGCCAACCGTCTATGCACCATCGTCTGTGTTGAGATTTCTGCTATGTCTCTCGAATCGCGGTTAAACGAAAAGCTACCTGAGCATAACTGAGCCTGATTTCCGTTAAATGTGTTGAGGAATGTTGAAGAGCCTGGTGCCGGGTTGCGACAAACTGCAGCAACCAGCTGCACTCGTTTCATCACTCACCAGGCTTATGAGTCATAAAGTTACGGCCAGGACGGATGTGCTGCCCGGGAAAGTGCGTTTTGACTGCGCAGGGCCAATGTTTTGTGAGATTCCCCGTGTCGTTCGTTTGGGCAAATGGATGACGATTTTTTTCCTCATTTCATCAACATCATCATCATCATCATCAACAACAACAACATCAACATCATCAACATTATCAACATCAATACCCTTGTAGATCTTCCCAATTGAATGTAAAGTTTAACGGGGGTGGGAGTTTAATATTCCCTAATACCCCTGTTGATCTTCCCAATTGAATGTAAAATTTAACGGGGGTGGGAGTTTAATATTCCCTAATAGTAGAGTTTAACGGGGGTGGGAGTTTAATATTCCCTAATACCTTTGTTGATCTTCCCAATTGAATGTAAAGTTTAACGGGGAGTGGGAGTTTAATATTCCCTAATACCTTTGTTGATCCTCCCAATTGAATGTAAAGTTTAACGGGGGTGGGAGTTTAATATTCCCTAATACCCTGGTTGATCTTCCCAATTGAATGTAAAATTTAACGGGGGTGGGAGTTTAATATTCCCTAAAACCCTGGTTGATCTTCCCAATTGAATGTAAAGTTTAACGGGGGTGGGAGTTTAATATTCCCTAATACCCTTGTTGATCTTCCCAATTGAATGTAAAATTTAACGGGGGTGGGAGTTTAATATTCCCTAATACCTTTGTTGATCTTCCCAATTGAATGTACTAGTAGAGTTTCACAGGGGTGGGAGTTTAATATTCCCTAATACCCTGGTTGATCTTCCCAATTGAATGTAAAGTTTCACGGGGGTGGGAGTGTAATATTCCCTAAAACCCTGGTTGATCTTCCCAATTGAATGTAAGGTTTAACGGGGGTGGGACTGTAATATTCCCTAATACCCTTGTTGATCTTCCCAATTGAATGTAAAGTTTAACGGGAGTGGGAGTTTAATATTCCCTAATACCCTTGTTGATCTTCCCAGTTGAATGTAAAGTTTAACGGGGGCCGGTGGGAGTTTAATATTCCCTAATACCCTGGTTGATCTTCCCAATTGAATGTAAGGTTTAACGGGGGTGGGACTGTAATATTCCCTAATACCCTGGTTGATTTTCCCAATTGAATGTAAAGTTTAACGGGGGTGGGAGTTTAATATTCCCTAATACCCTGGTTGATCTTCCCAGTTGAATGTAAAGTTTAACGGGGGCCGGTGGGAGTTTAATATTCCCTAATACCCTGGTTGATCTTCCCAATTGAATGTAAAGTTTAACGGGGGTGGGAGTTTAATATTCCCTAATACCTTTGTTGATCTTCCCAGTTGAATGTAAAGTTTAACGGGGGTGGGAGTTTAATATTCCCTAA